>JACCDX011261911.1_pt1 | contig 15885 bp, 25 predicted proteins | sample 7449681 | NCBI WGS metagenome assembly JACCDX01 (sample SAMN15323450, study PRJNA562643) | freshwater metagenome | isolation source: river surface water | place: USA:Blue River Watershed | collected 2017-08-18 | reverse complement strand
CGCGAGTAGAGGATACCACACCAGATGCAATCAACATGCGTGTAATGAAGTTTGGCACACCATTTCAACGCAGAAGCAAGATAACCTTTTGGGAAGAGCAGTTTGGTAAGACACTGGGTGAATTGGCTGCAGAGCGTGGTGTGCATCCACTTACAGTTACCAATAGATATAAAATGTATAGATCATTGGATCTACTACCAGGTCACAAAGCCAGAGAAGATCTGCGTGATAACAGTTGGATGACAGAAAAGAAATACAAGCGTAGTCAGGAAAGCACATTCTTCACACTAGAATGGGCATTGGAGAAATTAGAAAAACTCAATTGGGCAAGATAAAAGAAAGCCCCGGGTTTTTTACGCCCGGGGCTAATTGCGTTAAAATAATTTTAGGAGTTATTTTTAAAATGCAACATGTAGCAGGTATCCATGAATGACAAATTGGTTGGAGACCTATGGCAAAGTGAGAAACCCTGCTACAGTAATTATTTAGCAAAAACCCAACAAAAGCCTTGACTTACAGGCTTTTTTTGTTATACTTTGATAGTGCGCATAGGTTTTGTTTGATAGTGCGCACTAATAGTATATACTATAAAGAATATGGGGACATATGGGGACCACAATGTCTTTAACTTAAGGTGATTAAGTTACAACTTGTTCAAGCAGATATGGAGTTATGTGAATATGAGTTATGAATTAAAAAATTATTCAATTGGTGTTATTGCTGATCACATGCAGCAATTTTATCCGATTAAAACAAAAAGCAATAACAGCATCAGTTATGCAAGTATTGCACAAAAGTATATTGATATCACAGTAAATGCACTTCTTTATGGGGAAGCAGGAGAAGACACTGATACATATTATATTTGGAAACGCAACTTGCACGATCAACTTATCAACAAGTATGCAGGTAATAATAGGTGGTATACTTGGCTAACAGAGAACTATCCTCTATTTTATACATTGCGTAATGGATATAATATCACAGATCCACAAGCAAGTCTTGTAAGGTCATATGTGAGTGTAGAGGAGTTGATTCTTTATACATACCACAACAATCATAGACTTGCAAGTCTAATTGATATTCCCAGAGGTGATGTAACAGTTACGCCCATTGATGTAGAGTCATTGAGTAATTACAGAGACAACTTGGTATACTACAATGCCAATGAGGTGGATAAAGTTGCACGGGATAGACGCAACAGAGATATTCATAGGAGTGGACTCATACTTGCACTTGCAGAGATCAATGGCGGTCAATTGGTGCAAGGTCATAGCACCAGTGATTGGCCACGTCATTACCTCACAGGTGTTAACTTACAAAATGGCACAGCCAGTGGTGTGCGTGAAGCCAGTTTAGGTAAAACCTACAAGTACGATATCAACAGCAGTGCATTTGCATTTAAGGCCACAGTAATACAAGAGTATGCACGGTCACAGGGCAGTGACTATGTGCCACGCACAATGTTGCAGTTACTCACTGACAAGCGTAGTGTGCGGAACATGCTGGCATATGATGTGCTTAAAAGCACACGCACCACAAAAGAACATAAACTAGAGTTGATCAAAGAAGCCATTACTAGCATGGGTTTTGGTTGTGATCCCACTAGACCACGCAATGCAATTGAAAACATTATTTGGAATCGCGAGGACTATGAGCGTTTTGTCAATCATGAATGGGTTAAAGAATTTCAAACGGAACAGCAGTTGTTTACGGAGATTGTAAGACAAACATATAGTAAAGAATGGGTGAAGGCAAACATGCCAGCCGCACTCAAAGGTAATCGCTATAGTCAAAGCAAACTAGAAGCATACTTGTATGCACAGTTTGAAACTGAATTGATGCAGAAGATTCAACAGAGTATTGGCAATGACAACATCGTACTGTGGGTGCATGACTGTGTGTATACTAATAAAAGAATTGATCTAGACTACTTTAATCGTGTGCCCGAGGCCATGGGCTATCCATTGATTCGTTTCAGCAGTGAACGAGTGGAACCTGTGCGATATAACAAACTTGATAATCTTACCTCAGACTTACAGCAATTAAGTCATCAGAATAACATTGCACAAGAAGAAGCAGTAGCACAGGATTATACCAGCAGTTGGATTGACAGTGCCACAGCAGAAATATTTTCAAATCGAATTAACATTCCTATTGCTAATGTAGAAATTGAAACTGCTTGGGAAGAATTTAATCAACAACAAATAAACTTATTAAATGCATAAGAGGCAAACACAATGAGCAAAGAATTAAGAGCAATATATCGCAAGAATGGTGAAATAGATGGCAGATGTCAAGTAGCACGCCGTTGGGCAAGAATAGATGCTCGCATTGATGCTATGAGCACAGAAGAACTATACAGTGAAGAAATTAAATATCGCGATCATGTGTTAGCAGAATGGGATAGTTTAGATCCAGTACAGCAAGCATTTGAACGCCTCAGCGACTCGCATCAATATCGTATTGCAGAGTATAGTAGACGTACACCTATTGAAAAATTAGATTATTACTATAATCGAGATAACTTGTTAACCACATGGAGTTGTGATCCATCAATTGCAGACACAGAACAGTCAATATCACAGGATCTGCTAGATTACCTAAAGAGGCACACAGCCAGGCAAAGATCCGTTCATAAATAATAGTTGATGACCCCCTATGAAATACGATTAGAACTGCTGAAATTAGCACGAGAAATACTTACGGCACAGGCCAAAGATGCCGCCTCTATGCCCACAAGTGAAAGTGTAATTAAGGAAGCAGAAAAACTCAATGTGTTTGTAAGCAACAAACCCGGCCACTAATACCCACACCAAAAATACCCTAGCAGTAAGTAATAGTGTGAGGCAAACCCCCTCACAGGTTACTACTCTAAGTGACCCCATAGAGTGTTGTTATTATTTGGTTGATCGCCCCGGGAATAAACCCCCGGGGCTTTCTTTATGTGTAAGTATAGTGCTTGTCCTCGCTTGCCGGATTGCCCCAGACTAAACATCTGGGGCTTTCTTTTTAAAAAAGTGGTTGACAACTAGTATATTCAATGTATAATTAACAAATACTAAGAAACAGTCAAGGCTGTGTAAGGTATAGTGTTGAATACAGCCCCAGTCTAAACCACTGGGGCTTTCTTATATGCGTAAATAAAAATATGATAACACATACTGCATTACAACACATGGCCTTGCTCAAAGCCACACATGGCACTGCACTGGACACTACCGGTGTGCGTTTCAACACCGTATTGCAACTTGCTAACAAAGTAGAACCACTCACAGCCAAAGAAGTAGCAGTACTAGAACATTTTGTTCACAGCAATAACACTGTGCTAAACAACACTGTGTATATTGGTGATGATATCATACATCCAGTGAGTCACAGTCATCGTAGTTATTATAAAAGAGTAAATGGTGAATTTGCAGAACGCAAAACAGGCAGTGGACAACACATGGCAGCAAAAGCCGCAGCCAATCCCAAGCAACCCTACAAGCCTACTGGCAAACCCAGAGGAAGACCACGCTTAATACCCCCAAAAGTGACGGTTTTTGTCGAAGATTAATAAATAACATTGCACACAGAATCCCAGGAGACAGATTCTGACCTACACCGAAAGTGAGCCCAATGAGTAAAGAGCAACCAACTACACCTAAACGAGACGTCAACAAGCCACGCAAGACTGGCACTAAAATTGTTGAAGGCGTTGTTGTAGGTCGTGATAAAAAAGTTATTCCCCCTGAAGAAGTATTCAAGTTAGCCGGTATCGGATGCAAAGACATCGAAATCGCTGACTGGTTTGGCATTGACAACAATACCTTAAGATACAACTTTAGCGCCGAATTAACAAAAGGTCGCGAATATCTTAAACAAAGTCTAAGACGTGCTCAACTTGAAGTTGCGCTCAAGGGCAATGCTGTTATGTTAATTTGGTTAGGAAAACAGTACTTGGGTCAAAGTGATAACAACCTTGACACCAACGAAAATCAAGTTCTCCCATGGAAAGACGATGCCCACAGTTGATGAAAGTATCATTGAGCAACAATGGGCGCAGTTAACAGACACTGAGCGTGCATTCGAGCGTTTGAGCACTAGTGATTTATATCGTAAGAAAAGTATGATAGATTTGTTTAGATCAGAATTACGACGCTACGACGCCGATACAAATAGAAGAGAAGAAATGAAACTCAACCCTATGCGTAAGACTTGACTCAGTGAGTGGATCACATCTTAACCACCAGGATCCGGTTATGTGTGTGATGTAGTAGCAATACCCCTCACTGAGTTAAGCGGCTTTATAGATATACAGGAGAAAGACATGAAGTTACCCGAAAATAAAATTACCCAAACAAAATATCGCAGTGCCAGTTTAAACACACTGACATTGACAGGACTTAGCCTATTATGGGCTGTTATGCTGAGCCTAATCACACCATGGTGGTTGATTGGCAGCGTGCTATTACTGTTGGCTGGATACAGTAATGAAATCTCAGAACGCACTAACATCACAAGAATCTAATGCAACTTAGACCAGCACAACAAACCATCAGTGATGACACACATCGATTTAGGTGCGTAAGTGCCGGACGCCGTTTTGGCAAAAGTATGTTGAGTATCAATGAGATGGCCAAGTTCGGCCGTTTCCCCAAGCGTAAAATATTGTATGTGGCACCCACATATCGTCAAGCAAAAACAGTTATCTGGGATGAACTCAAAGAACAATTAATTAGACGCAATTGGGTAAAGAAGATCAATGAAACAGAATTGCAGATAAGATTAATCAATGGCAGTACCATCACTATCAGAAGTGCTGAAACCAAAGATGCACTGCGTGGTGGCAAGTATGATTTCATTGTGCTGGATGAGTGCGCAGACATTGACAAAGATGTATGGTATATGATTCTGCGTCCCACACTCAGTGACACTGGTGGTCACGCACTGTTCATTGGCACACCCAAGAGCATGAATTGGTTTTACGACCTATGGCTGCAAGCCGGCATCACAGATGATTGGGCCAGTTTCCAGTATACTACCTTAGATGGCGAGAATGTGCCAGAGGCAGAAATTGAAGCAGCACGTCGCGACATGGGTGAGCGTGAGTTTGAACAAGAGTTTGAAGCCAAGTTTGTAAACTATGCTGGTGTGATATTTTATTCTTACACAGAAGCAAACATGGTACCGCACCCAGGCATTGATGCTGGCACACCTATACATTGCGGAATTGATTTCAACGTCACGCCGCTGGTATGTGTTATTGCTACTAAGACTGCCACCGGCTTGCATGTGTTTGATGAAATAGAAATACACAGCAGCAATACCAACGAGATGTGTGCAGAAATAAGAACACGCTATGGATATCAACGACCCATATTCATGTATCCAGATGCTACCGGCAAAAGATTAAACACCAACAGTGGTGGTGTCAGTGATCACATTATTCTACACAATGCCGGATTCAAAGTAATCACAGATGCAGCCAATCCACCTGTGGCAGATACCATTGCCAGCGTAAACGCATTGTTGTGCAATGGATCGGGTCAACGCAATTTATTAGTTGATCCAAAATGTAAACGGTTACGCGAAGTCATGCACAAGTATGTATACAAGCCCGACACACGAGTGCCTGACAAAGACAGTGGTTATGACCATATGGCAGACGCACTGAGATATTTGGTTCACAAGAACTATCCACTTAAAATGCTTAACAGCATGAGCAGTGGTAAATCATATAGACAAATGGGCAAGGTAATGCACCGATGAGCAAAATACTACACAGATCAGTAAAAATGATGTTAAAGATTTTCCCACCTGAGGGAGATGCTTATGTTAAAAGTTTCATAGGTTCAAACCTAGAACACTGCAAACAATTGGCTGAAGAACACTTAGATCAACACACACAACCTGGCACCAGAGTCATACACATGACCACACACTATATGCCAGTACCCACAGGAGCACACGCATGAAGGGCGCACCACCACCACCAAAAAATTCTGCACAATGGAAAAAGAATGAAAAGATTATCAATGAAACGCCAGTGCTTAAACAAGCACGCGATATCAGCGAAGGTTTCAGTGGGCGGGGCAGTGTGAGCAGTGGCAGCAGAGTAGGTGGCGCCAGCGATGCTTACAAAGAGGGTTGGGATAGAATATTTGGAAATAAAGGCACTGAAGATGAAAAAGAGTAATGGTATGTGGTTACCCGATGGTGATGAATTTTTCACCACGCGACCTGGATATGAACAATTTGATTACAATCGTGTGATGGATCATGTGCATAACAATCGTGTTGCAGTTGACATAGGCGCACATGTGGGTTATTGGAGTCAGCGTTTGGTTCAAGACTTTGATGCTGTGGTTGCATTTGAAGCACACAGTGAGCACGCACAGTGTTTGGCACTAAATGTGTTTGATGACCGTTGCACCATACACACAGTTGCACTCAGTGATCATCAGGGTACTGTTAACTTTAGTCCTGCGATTGCCAACAGTGGAATGAGTCGTGTTAGTGATTCAGGCATAACCATTCCTTGTGCTACACTGGACAGTTATGGTTTAACCAATGTCGATCTAATAAAGATTGATGTTGAAGGTCATGAGTTACAGGTATTGCATGGTGCAGAACAAACTATCCTTGGATCACGCCCAGTGTTGATGGTTGAGATACTGAATGCTACACCATTTTTGATCCGCAACAGTATTTTAAAAACATTGGTTGATTGGAACTATCGCCTCAGTGAGCAAGTTGGCGAAAATTATATCTTTGTGGACAACAATGACTACAACAATTAAACGCGGTATAAGTTGGCGTCAACAGTGGCACAGCCTCAGCGATGATCAACGCATTGAACATATGTTAAGCAACAGTGAATTATATCGCCGTGTACGACGCTATCGACTGTTAGCACGCAAGAACAATCCAGTAAACAGCAATGAACATATTAGTAACTAAAAATTACACTGTGCAGGATCACAGCCGTTGGTATAACAATAGATCTGGTGAAGCCAACCTTGCAGCCAATTATGATCAAATGCAACAGATTATGACTGCAACTGCGGGACAGCATATTGTGGATCTAGATGGTGTGCATGTGTTTACCGGCACTGCGGATAATATTAGAACTGTGTTTGTTGAGAACTTTAAAGAAATATATGATCTATGGCGTGAGGGTCACAACATACTTTACGCAGACCTAGACGTAGTGTTTGTCAACACCTACACTGTGTTTGGCACCACAGACTACTTCAGTATGTTCAACTACACTGAACCCACTGCCACCTACGATCATCATTACCAACTAGATCTACCACACTTCTTTAACTGTGGCATACGCTACTATCCACAGAGCATGGATCAAAGTGTTTGGGATTTAGGTTTTCGTATGTTAGAAAACTTTGATTGGAATCGTTGGGATTCGGAGCAAGTGATCTACAATGCCATGCAGTGGAGTCAAAGCACCGATGTTGCGGATTTCTTACAGCCTGTATTAGCCTATCAATACTTGTGCAATGACATAAATTTTAATAACAGTTTTAACGGCATTGACATTGCCCAAGCATGTGCAGTGCATGTGCATGGCAGCAGAGGCAGTGCCAACAGATTACAAACAATGATGCGTTTAGGAGAACAGCATGGGGTATAAAGCCACACATGGCGGTAAGGGCAGCCGGCCGCGGCCCATAGAAGATAAGAAACAGTTTGAAGATAACTGGGACAAAATATTTGGTAAGAAACCAAAAGAGGAACCTAAAGATGTGGTTACAGAACCTAAAGAACGGTGAATTGTATGTGCAGGCCAAATTTGATTACATATGGCCTAAGACAAAACAATTATATCATGTTGTGCGAGCATGGCCTTGCCGTGATCAAGATGATGCACAACGAATCGTAAGATACTATGGTCATAAAACAGGATCATACAACGCAGAATGCATAATGGAGGTATATGATGAAGAAATTATCCGCAAAAGGATTGCAGAGGCAAAAGAGATTGCAGCAAAAGAGAACTCGGAGAAATCAAGCACGCAAGAACGCAGTGTATAAAGGACCGCGTGTGCCACTGATTGCACAGCCATTGCCTGATGATGTAGTCGATTCAGCCGTAATTAGACTATAAATACCGCCTTTTGACATCAAAGACATAAATAGTAATGATATATCGCAAACCGGTTACAAACATGACATGTCAGGAGCACGCCTGTGGCTGACCCCTATATAAACTTTATTACGACCAATCATAGCCTATACGATCGTTATAGCAGTGATTGGTTAGTGTGCTACAACAGTTGGTTGGGCGGCACTGAATACAAAAGAGCCAAGTATCTTCGCGCTTATGCTGCGGACTTGGCCACTCCCAGTGAGACAATAAACACCTATGACCTTGCCAGTGATGGCAGCATAGTTGCAAAATACAAAAGCCAGATTGCTAAAACATCTTACAGCAACAGTGAAAATGCTGTGCGCTATGGTCAAGATGTCAGCACCACTGGTAACTTCTATGGTGAGAAGTTAGACAACACTGCATTATACAATTTTGTTAAATTAATTGTAGCAGAATACAATGCGATCCTATTCCGCAATCCACCACAGCGTACATTACCAGAAACACCTGAAGTAGAAGAATTCTTAAGTGATGTTTCAGGTGAAGGTGAATCAATCAATGAATTCATGAGCCTGGTAGACATGTATACAACCATCTTTGGTGTATGTCATGTAAGTTGCATCAAGCCAGTGGGCAGCGACATTCCAAAATGGAGAATTCATACTCCATTAGATGTTACTAACTGGGAATACTTTTTCGACATTGATGGCAATCTAAAACTACGCCGCCTTGTGGTGCGTGTGGATGATTCAGATCTTCACACTGTGTATAGATACTTCACAGACGCCACAGTAGAAACTGTGTTTGTGGGCAAAGGTGAAAACCGCAAAGATTATGCTCCTCCAGTGGATAGCCCAGCATTGGAACAATTAGATGATGGTATCTTCCGCATTGTGCAAGTCAATGAACTAGGTTACATTCCTGTTAAGACATTCTATCAAAGCACCAAAGTATACAATAACATTGGTACCACAGTTATTCAAGACATTGCACAGATCCAACGCAGTATCTACAGCCATAACGCAGAAATTTACAGTGCTATTGCTTACGGAAGTCATCCCACACTTGTGGTCGACGAGAATACACACCAACTCAATGATGGTCAAGTGGGTGCAGAGCCAGGTGCATTGGTTAAGGTGCAGGCCAGCCTAACAGGCACACCAACCCATGTATACGAATTCAAAGCACCACCACTAGATGCTATCAGCGAGATACGCGATCTAATTGACAACATGGTGCAAAAACTAAGTCAGATTGCCATGTTGCGCAGTGAAGACCTAATCCGTGCTGCCAACAGTGGCGCACAAATTGAAATCTTTGATGACAAACTCAGCGCAATGATTCGTCGTAAGGCCACCAACCTAGAGAATGGTGAAGCCAAACTTTGGGACATCTGGTTTGATTGGTTGAACATGATCAAGCCCGAAGATTTCAGCGTCAGTTACAATCGTCAATACAATCGTCGCGCACTAGAGATTGAACTCAAAGAAGTTGATCTCATGATGCAGACACTGCAAAAATATGAAGAACTAACCGGCGAGTCTGAGGATGAATCCGAAGAACATGCCAATGAAGGCATGGAAGCCGAAGAAGAATATGCCACGGGTGCTGCATGCCCAGTAGCAACACAAGACGTAAGTGTAAATCTTAAGAATCGTCAAAGTGCTATCGATGGTGCAGCATATGGTCCTCTAAATCCCTCACAACCCAACGATGAGTTCTGGGAGCGCCTAGCAGATAAGTGGAGTGTTACAGTTGATCAAGCCAAGCAATCACGCTGTGGTAACTGTGCTGCATTTATCCAAACCTCCAAGATGCTACAGTGCATTGACACTGGCTTAGCCGCAGGTGGAGCAACAGGCAGCGAGTGGGATACAGTTGCCGCAGGTGACCTAGGTTACTGCGAAGCATTTGACTTCAAGTGCGCCAGCAACAGAACCTGCGATGCTTGGATCACAGGTGGACCAATCACAGATTCAAATGCACCAATGAGTGGTGCCATTGAAGCCGCAGAAACAGAAACAGAAAATGGTTCTGCAAACAGAGAAGAACAGTTGATTAATCAACAGTTCAAACAGGAGATGCGTGACAAGATACGCCAGAGACTGGAACAGTTGTTCAAGGCCAGTACAACAGACAATGGTTTCTAATATCTTGACTATAGCGTTTACTTCTTACGATAACAAGGAGATATGAACATGACTGATGAAGTCATTACCGGAACACCAGTTGTAGGTGATAACATACAACCAGCAAACACAGATGCTGATGCGGTCAATAACGCAGAAAAATCTGAATCAACTGCTACACCTCGTGTAGAGTTGCGAGACGGAAAGTATTACATCGATGGCGTTCGCGTCTACAGTCGAGATGATACCAATCGTATTGCGGCTAATGCTAAGAAAGAAGTGGAATCACGACTTCTTGGTGAATTTGAAGTAGATAGTTTTGATCAAATCAAAACTGTTGTAAGCCAATTGAGAAATGTTTCAGAAGAACCAACTCTCAATGTGCAGAATCTACGCGAAGCAGTAAAGAAAAAAGAACAAACAGTGGAAGAGTTGAGAGCAGAACTTCAACGAGTTAAAACTGATATGGTATTGAAAGATCATCTTACACAACTACATGCAGCAATGCCTGCAAGTTGGAACGCTGATCAACGCACTGCCGTAGTGGATCTCATGAAGGCTCGTAACATGCTGCATCTAGAAGGTGAAACATTTGCCATTCGTAATGCAGACACAGTGTTTGTCGATGAAAGTGGAGAAAGACCAGACTATGCTGCTGCTGTAACCACAGTGGGCAAAACATTGGGTCTACCTCTATCTAAAACTGGTGTAGCAACATTTGACGCAGCGGATAAAACACCTGCAGATGCAAATGTTAAGAAGGGCGTTGATGACGCAAGGCTGAAATCAGACCCATCTTATCGCAGTGCATATGTTTCGTTGCGAGACAGAAACCCTGGGTTAAGTAGAAGTGATATCACTGATACTATGATCCGTAATCATCTAGAAAAAACCGTGCGAGCATCAACTGCTGAGAAAGGCTTAGTAGGATATGCCGCACAAGCCAATAAACTAAGGAGATAACAAATGGCTACAAGTAAAGCAAGTATCGCCCAGTTATACGCCGACGTGGTTGCTGATTTGATTCCATACTATGACAACGCAGTTCTTCTGCCAAACAGTCAGTTAATGGTTCATATCTACAACATTGCAGGCGCAGTGGGTAACACAATGAGAATTCCATTAGTGAATTCTTTCGCAGATGCCGTTTCACTCGGTGAAAACGCAAGCATCTTCTCAAACACAGGTAACGTCGACCTAGCACCAACTGCTGCTAACATTTCAGTTAGCAAGCGTGCATCAGGTACATATGTTACCGAAGAAGCACTAGAAGACGGTGGTTATGACACAGTTCGTAACGCAGTCCTACAGCGCCTAAGTCGTTCATTGGCACAAGCCACTGACAAGGCAGGCTTCAATGTAATGTTCACAGGTGCAGAAACAGCACTAACAGACATTAACGCAATTTCAGGCATCCAGAATGTTGGTTACGCCGCAGGTGCTCTAACAGGCGCCGACCTAAGCATCGTGTTCTCACCAGAGTTCATGGCTATGGCTTCAAAGCGTGATCCAGAAATCAAGATGTTCAACAGTGTTGATTATGACCGCTATGAAATGGCTGCAACAGTGCGTAACGGTTTCGTCCGTCTCCGCAACAGTGCAACAGCCGGCGAGCAGTCATTTGGTTATGCAATTGCTGCATCAAACAGCACAAGTGCTGCCGACAGCATCGCTTGCAACCTAAACCTAATCAGTGCTGCTGTAACAAACCTTCGTGCAAGCAACGCACCAACTGATGCTGCTGGTTTCTACAACGCAGTTGTAACACCAGTGCATGAGTTCCACCTAGCCAAGCAATTGAATGGTGTTGGTGGTTTAGGCTCAGGTTCAATCGGCGCACTCAGCGACCTAGGTAACCAAGCATTGCTAGATGGTCTAATTGGTCAAGCAGTTGGTTGCAGATTCTTCCGTAGCAATAACCTACCTAAGAACCTAACCACAGCCTAAGCAAAGTTATAGGAGAACGGTAATGGCATTTATTATATCAGGTGGTAATGTAGTCAGTTACGCAGAGGCCGAAGATGTGCGTGACAAAGATCAGCGTTTGTTTGAGGCCAATGAATTCACATTGACTAATCTTCCTGATACGCCAGCCACCCTCAATGATTACATTGAGGATCTAACAACCAAAGCCACTGGCCGTATCAATCAAAAGATACGAGCCAGTGCGCAATGGAGAGAATATTTGGGCTATGTTGGTGCTGATTACAGCATCAATGACATTCCAGATTTCAATCCAAATCTAATCCTAGAACGCAAAAGTGATTTCACAGACATGTGTGCATACTACACTCTCAAAGAATACCTCCTACCTCGTGTAGCAGACTTTGGTAATCCAGAGAGTGCAGAAGTTCAAAAGATTGAATATTACAGTCGTAAGTTTGAAGACTTGTTCGGAGAACTATTGGCTGTGATGGATTGGTATGATTATGATAACAGTGGTTCAATCACAGATGATGATCGTGTAATTCGTGTGAGTCTCACACGCAGAACACGCAGTCGTCGTAGTGTTGTGAGAGTAAGATAATGGCAATCCGTGATACACTATTAGCAAACCTAAGTGTAGCGTTAGCAAGTTCTAATGTTACAACCAGCAGTGAACTTCCGTTTACGGCTGCGGGTGTTGCCCTATACGAAAAGAATATGAAGAAACTTTATGTTGGTTATGACCAAACTGAAGTAACTGAAATGATTCCTACATTGGACAACAATCATAGTGTGCCACAGAGAGAAATCACAGTAGAAGCATATTTTAGTGTTGATGCTAAAAACTTACCCGGCGATATAGATACCATAGTCAGTAAAGTTCTTAATAGTAGATTGGCAGTAGCCAATTGTTTCAATCGAGAATGTACTCTAACCAATGAGTTCACTGAAGACCGTATATCATATAATTTTAGTTTTAGATTTTTAACCATTTAACCATTCAGAAGGAGAACACAAATGGCAGATTATATTGCAGTAAATACTACCGCAGACTTTGTCTCAGTGAAACTGAATGCCGATGGTGTGAACTACAGTGCCAATATTGATGCTGCATTTGAAAGCGTAACAGGTAATGCGAATGTGATCAATGTCCCAAGTTTACAGGACATCACAGTTTCAACAAACCCTGGTCTGTTCAGATGGCAACAATTGGATTCACTAAGTGAAAAGGTTGTAACAACACCTAGCACAAACAGTGTATCCATGACATTGGTATTGGACCCAGATTCCTTCTTTGAAGGAACAGGTACCACACCTGGTATTTTTGATATCACAAAAGACAAAACTGAAACATACTTTAGAGTATACTTCCAAGGATCAAGCAGCGGTGATCGCTACATCCAAGGTAAGGGTTATCTAAGTGGTGTTGCCCCAACAGTCAGCGCGACAAGTCCAGTTTGGACAAGTCCTTGCGTGATTGAGGTCACGGGCGACTTCAGTGATGTTGCTAACTTATCCGTGTAAGGTAGCAATAACTAAAATGGGGACTTATTCAGAGATGGGTAAGTCCCTTTTTTAAACAGGAGATAGATATGGCTCAAGTGCCTGCTAAATTAAAAAGGTTCTTTGAAGAACATATTAGAGTAGACGAAGATGATTGCTGGATATGGCAAGGTCGTGTAGAAAACGGAAAGCCCGCAATGACCATCAATGGTAACACTGTTGATGTTAGGGTATTTGCCGCAGAGATATACGGCATCACAGTACCAGCAGAATTCGAAACACATAGCCCATTAGATGTGAATCCACATCATATCAGTGCTAAAAAACAAAATACAGGTAAATATAGGAAAGAAGACAATGAAGGTATGGGAAGATCTGAGTCTGGCAGAGATACTCCAGACGATGGAAATGGAATTAGCCAAAGCCAAGAGTGAATTACACTGTGCAGAAGGCGATATTCAAAAGATTAAAAATAGAATTGCATTCATACTAACTGCAATTCATCATGTTAAAAAGGATATAAAGGTATGAAACTTAGTCAATTAGCCAGCAAACCACAACTGGTAAAGATCGAACTCACAGACGATGAGATTTTAAAAGAATACGGTGAACCATTAGAGTTCTGGATTCATGATCGTCAACCCATTGAAAAATACATTGAACTAGCAACCACCGCCAGTGACAACTACGGTGAAATGATTCGCGTGGTCAATGCATTGGTCTTGGATGAGGATGGTAGTGCTATTGCTACGGAAGGTCGTGTTTTTCCTAGCAAATTGATGGTAAAGATTATCAACAAGGTAGTTGAAACACTGGGAAACTAACACGCGAGTCATTACCGGAGGGCAGTCGAGAACTTAATATTGTATTGTTATTAGATAGTTTGGGAAAACGATATGGACGATTACCCAGCGAAGTAATGCAAACTGCATCAACATTTGACATATTCATATTTGATGCCGCAGTTGGATACGAAGCACATTTAAATAACAAACAAAAAGGTGGACCGCCAAAGGAAGCAAAGCCTGTAACAGATGATAAGATGTTACAAGCATTGGAAAATTTTAAAAAGGGTAAAAAATGAAAATAACAGTGGATCTAAGCGAAATAAAAAAAGCATTTGCACATGATCGTAAACTTAGATCCAGTGTTGTTTCTGACGCTTATGATTTCTTTCGTAAGAGTACCCCAATTAAAACAGGTAATGCTCGCAGAAATACCTATCTTGCCAGTGATAGAAGAAAAATTGTTGCCGACTATCCATATGCACAGCCATTGGATGATGGTTGGAGCAAACAAGCACCCTCAGGCATGAGCGAACCAACCATAGAATATATTGAACAACGCATTGATGCTTATCTCAATCGCGGTGGGAGCAAATAATGGCAAATATTAGAGTCACACTTGAACTAGATGATCAAGGTTATATAACCAAACTAAAACTTGCAGAAGCAGAAACTGCCAAGTTAGGCAAGACTGCGGCCACTGCTGGTGCACAAGGTGCTACTGGTGTTGGCTTGTTAAGTGGTGCAATGGTAGGCCTTCGTGCTGCCGCTACTGCTGCAATGACAGCAATGGCACCACTGCTTGCTGCTGCCGCTGCATTTAGCGCGATCAAAGGTGCGTTTACACTTGCTGATGATATCACTGATCTAGCGCAAGGTTCTGGTGTTGCCGCTGATAAAATTATAGCATTGCGCCAAGCACTGCAAAAAGCCGGTGGCGATGCTGACAGTGCCGGCATGATGATTACTAAGTTAACCAATTTCTTAGACAATGCTGCCAGTGGCAGCGCAGAAGCAGTTAACAAACTAGCAGAACTAGGCATCAGCATGCAAGACATCCGCACGATGTCGCCGGAACAAGCATTAGATGCTACCATTGCTGCGCTGGCTAAGATGGAAGATCCTATCAAGCGTAACGCATTAGCATTTGACTTGTTAGGTAAGCGTGCTGCCAATATCAATTGGAAAGAAGTGCAAGCCGGCACAGCAGAAACCACTGCTGAACAAAAGGCACAAGCAGCCGCGGCTGCAAAACTTGCAGAAGTATATGACAGTGTTGGTGCTGCATTTACTAATATTCAATTAGCCATTGTTGAGTTGCTTGCACCATTTGCTGATCTGTATGATAGACTAAGCAAGTTAAATGGCATTGGCTCCGCATTTAAAGTTGTATTCAAGGGTGTGCAAATATTGTTTGCCGCATTGGCTGTAACAGCATATACATTGT
>JACCDX010883656.1_pt1 | contig 15885 bp, 15 predicted proteins | sample 7449681 | NCBI WGS metagenome assembly JACCDX01 (sample SAMN15323450, study PRJNA562643) | freshwater metagenome | isolation source: river surface water | place: USA:Blue River Watershed | collected 2017-08-18 | reverse complement strand
TTCCATCATGTCATCGTCTGAATCATCCCAGGAGTCATCAGATGCAACCTTGCTAAGATTTGTTTTCATCATCTTGGCAACTCTAACAAGTGAGCTTACCTCTCCGGTTAGTGTATCGGCTTCTCTTACTGCGTCAGATGCAAGCTTTCTAAACTCTACTCTTTGAGCGGATGATAATCTGGATATATTGTCGTAAGTTTCTGCAACCATCGAAAGTTCGTCAGCTGAATTATCAAGTTTTGCAAATGCAACCTTGAGATCATTAACAACCTTTGACGATAGAGCCTCTAAAGCACCGGCTTCTTTCTTTTCTTTACCTTTTCCGGTAAATACGTTTACATCAACATCGGCCATGCTTTGATCTTTTAGATCTCCTACGAGAGTTCTTATTTCTGATAGCATACCCTCCATGGTGGTGATGCGCTCGTCAATCTCAGATGCAGGATCTTTCTCCTCTGGCTCTTCCTCAGTTTCTTCTGCAGCTGGAGCTGGAAGAGCTGGGGGTGCTGGAGGAAGGTCTGCTGGTGCAGGAGGTGCCTCTGGTGGTAGCGCGCCAAGCTCAGGAAGCTCTTGGGCTGACTTTAGAAGACCTCTGACTGTGTTTAGGCCGCTAGCTCTAATTTCACGACAAACTTCTTGACCATACTCTCTGCTTCTGATCCAATCCCAATTGTCAGAAAGTTCTCTGCCAAAGATTTCTCCAGCAGTAGCCTTAATTACTAGTTTGTCTCCAGCAAAAACTTCAAATGTTGAAGCTGACTTGTTGATTGCTCCGCCTGCAGTTCTTTTAACTGTAAATTTGGTAGAAAGAGCTGGGCCAGTATAAGCTTGTTTACGCAAACGTGCTGCGGCCAATCCTGCGCGAGAAAGTTTTTCTTTGGCTTGCTCATCGCCTGGGAACATGCCATCATCGCCACCCATGCTCTTATCTTGATGCATTTGCTTATCGTGATCGAAAGAGAATGGCTCTGACTTGAATGTTTTTGGCTCAGCTGCGCCTTCGGCTCCACCTTGCATGTAAGCTTGTCTTCTGATTCTTCTCTCGTTTAATTCGGCACGAGAAAGTTTTTCTTTAACTTGCTCATCACCTGGGAACATACCGTCATCACCGCCCATGCCCTTATCTTGGTGCATTTGCTTATCGTGATCAAATGAGAATGTTTCTGGCTTGAAAGTTTTTGGTTCTGCTGCACCTTCGGCACCACCTTGCATGTAAGCAATGCGGCGACGGAGTTGAGCTCTTTTCTTTAGGTTGGCTTCATTCATTATATCCTCCACTAAGTTATCGAATGATTTATTTTTAGTACTAACTACAGATTGTTGCTTAGTTGCCGCAAAAGTAGTTTTAATTGATTCTGACGTTGTTGGTTGATTAAAAGGATCATTTGGATCACCAAAAGAATCCGGCTCTTGAACTGCCGACTCTCCACTTTGTATATCAGATGGTACACCACTTAACATACCAATTCCACCATGATGACCAGAGGAGAGTGGCCTCTCAAGACCCGAGAGCCCTCCTCCTACAGTGTTTTCTGTAGATGAAAGAGCAGGCGATTGACTAACCTGGCTTCTAGAAACCTGTTGTTTGGTTTCATCAACCAGTCTTTCCAGGACATCTCTCTCTTCTGGAGTGAGATTTCCAGTTTTTAACTCATTCAGCATATTCAAAAGATTTCCACCGGTTGTCGCAGCTTGTGCGGCAGCATCCATCTCAGCCTTTTTAACTAGGCCATTATTCTCTAAGAATGAGCGAATTATTCTCTTTCTTTGAGGAATGGAGCATCCGTCATCACCGCAAGCGGTTTTCATGATTCCGTCGAGATGCTGAGCTTGCTGCGAGCTTAACTTGCCCAACATTGCATCAACATCTTCGACTCCAGTGTTTATAAATTCATCACTATATGTTTTTAGCGAAGCCAAGCATCTTAATAGAATTGCTCCAGGCTCTGCAGGTTGAACAACTAAGCTATACTCAATTGGTTTCAATCCAACGTTAATCTCGCCATAGGCTGATCTTGCAGTGACGTGTTTACAATATTCATTCTGGGTCCTTGCTTTATTTCCACATTCTGAGCAAACAGACGTTTCTACTGCAGTTCCCATTGAACCATATCTTACAATACCGGATTCAACCTTTCTTGCAAGATCTGGATAGTTAACCTTATCTAATGCGCATAGGCCAACTACTTGTTTGAATTTTTCATCATAATGTGTATCAATGATGATTCCCCTGATACCATCTACAGAAGATGACTCATGATCTCTGCATAGTGGCATTCCAATCCATTTTGCCGTTGCAATTTTCAATTCGGATTCTGGAAAGATGTCGCCATTGTTATTCTTATGTGGCTTAACATTTCCGTGCCATTTCCAGTTTTCATCAAAAAAGCCCCAAGCATCCTCACCGTTAGCTAGCTTTTTGATTTTTCCAGATTCATCTAGAACGCATGATTCAGCAGCTTTTAGGAATATAATTGAAAAATAAAGAAAGTCATCTGACTTTGGAGCTAGAACTTTTAAGTTTTTGGCAACTTTATTAAATTTTGTAACAATCTCAGGATCAGCAAAAACCCTATCCTCAGATAGAGCTTCTATTTCGCTGCCTGGTGATGACCCTATTTTTTTGAACATATAAAAATCCTATAATCTCTTTTATTAAAGATATTACTTTTGTTAAAATTTGTGTAATTTTTTACAGAAATTAAACTTATTTTTCTTTTTCATAATCAAGAAGTGTTTTAACTCTTCTATCTTCAGAGTTTTCATCCATATAAAGAATTCCGTAATCATTTCCTTCTTCTAATGATTTTTCACTTTCAATAAATTTTGTATTTTCATTTTTTTCTTTAGAAGTTTTAACAACAAGTTTTTGTGTTGAATCACCAAATTTAATAAACATTTACTCTCCAATTAATACTTTAACGCCCAGAATATCATTGTTAATAAATTTTTTCATTCTTTCTATTGTGTTTGAAAAATCTTCAAATAAATTATTAAACTCATTTGTTTTTGAAGTAAGTTTTTCATAAAAATCAGGCATATCAATTATATCAATTAAATCAAATATCTTCTTGGCCCCTTCGGACATTGCCTTTGAGGTATCTGCCAATATAGAAAAAACCTCTTCGGTATAAGAGATGTCTTTTATATTATTCATAATTTTAATTCCGTCTCTTATTCCAATAAGAGCTTTTACTAAAATATCAGAATTTCTTCTGCAAGATTCTTGATATTGACCTTTACTATTCTTTATTACTTCTTGATTACCAGAAACCTTCTCATAAACATTTTTATTTTGTTGAAAGTTTTTAACCAAGCTTTGGCATTGATCTTTTGAATCAGAGAATAGTTTTAAAGCTTTTTTGGCGTTTTGTTTTATTTCATCTGGAACTGGTATTCCTGCTTTTTTGGAAATTAAAAATTCTGTATTAGATGGTCTATATCTAGATGATATTGCATTAGACTTTTTGGTTATAGTATTGCAAGATTTTGGAATTTGAAAAATTTCAAAATTAGGAACATTTTCATCAAATGCTGTTTTTAATAGATGTGCAACCAAAAACTTACTTATCTTATTCGAGGATAAAAATATGATTTTATCAAATGAACGTGAGGCTCTTTTGAAATTATCGCTTAACTCATCTGTTACAACAAAAGCATCATTCATATTAAATGCATATTTGTTTTCAAGTTTTTTAAATATATTATAATTTAAATAATCTAAAAGATTTACATTTATGTAGTCATTTGATATTTTTATCATATCATTAAATAATGATAATGAAATTCTGCCATCATCATCCATTCTTGCCAATTTTATTGGACGATCAAAATATGAATCAAAATCGCAAAATATATAATTATTTATTTCAGGAAATCTATAGTTTTTAGATTCCTTGTTTATTACAGAGTAATCTATTCCAGCATTTTTGTATATACCAGTCTGTAAATTTTTACTTCTTTTAGTATATGAAATTCTTGTATTTATTTCTGATGCAGTCTTATTAAATGAATCATTAATAAAGATATAATCACCAGCAAATATACCTAGTGAATCTGCCATTCCACCATTTATCTCCAGGACATTCAAAACATCTGTGCAAGAAAATAAATCTAGAGTTCCTGGTTGAATATTTTTTGCAATTTTTTTGACTTTATAATTATCATCTATAAAGATAATATCAATAGGGAATGCCACCTTCCCCATGTGAAAAGTTACAGATTGGGGCTTATTATATTTAAAGATAAGTCCAGAATCTTGAGGAAGATGATCGTAAACTTGCAGTCCAGCCATCTTATCTTCTATTGACTCTACTGTTTTGCATTTAATTAAAGCTTGAACTGTATTATCAGCTTTGCAAATTTTTGCAACAGATAAATCAGATAAGTCGTCTTTTAAAACAGAATAAATATAATGACTATGATCAAGTTTAGATGATGATATTTTGAAATTAGTATCTTCTATTTCTTTTGAAATATCATCTGAAGAAATAATGTATCCGGTTGAAAACGGTTTTAATTGGGCAAATATATTTTTAAGAATGTAATCTTTATCCTTGTGTAAAGATAAGTTTGCCAAAAATCCATCAAATTCTTTTCCAAAATTATAGAATCTTGAATCATTAATTTCATTATATATAGATGATTTTTTATTTATTTTTAAATTATTTAAAGAATAAATATTTATTCCTGCTAAAGAAATAATGTTTAATACTTTTTCCGATATATTTCCAATTGCTAAAAAATTAGAATTTTTTAATAATTTTAATTGTAATTTTCTAGCAGCAACCTGAATCTCTTCATCTAATTGGTCGGTAAAATTTTCATCAACTGGAGATATTACATTTTCCTCATAATCCCCAGGAACTTCCTCTCCTGTAACTGATACCCATGGAGCGAAGGTAGAGTATCTTTCTTGAGAATCCATAACCATATCTTTAGGGCCAGATGTGGGTTCCAAAAACCCAAGTGGCTCTTCCGGAGTACCTATACTCGGCCAAGCTTGCTTTTTCATACTAACCTCTTGCTTAATTCTTTTAAGACTACATTAATAAAGTATGGATCTCTGCTATTTAAAGTATTTCGAACCAAGCTTATGCTAGCACCAACTGCAGCACCACCTGGAGATTTTTTGGTAGATAGCTCATGTGCTTGAATTGAATTTACCCTATTCCTAACATTTTGAATAGACTTGACTCTAGATTCTGGAGACATTCTATCAATCATAACCCTTATGATTTTTTCCAGAACTTCAGCAACATATACTGGATTTTTTTCCAGAGTCTGTGCTTCTTTAGTAAATTCCTGTGACATACTTATTTGCCATCCCCACTGCTTCGTTATAAGCTATTTTTTCTGATTCTTTTTTGTCAATATTTTGATTTATATTTTTTATTATAATATTATTATAATGTTTAACAATTTTTTTTATAACATCTTGATTATTTGATAAATCTGATTTTACAATTTTAATTAGTAAGTTTTTAAATAAGTTAGAATAATCAAGGTTATTAACTTCAGCTGTTTTTGTAATTAAAAAGTCAATAAAATCTGCTTCAGAATGTAATCCATCATCATCTAGGGCATCACCCATATCTGTTAGCAAATCTAGTAAATCTTTATAATTTGGATTTTGTTTTAATTCACCTGGCTCATTAAATAAGATATTTTCCTCTTCTTCTCTCTTCAATGTTGGCGGATTAACAGATTCACCAAGCATAACATACCCCCTTCCAATCCCGCCGGTAGAGCTGGTTGGAAAAGTTTCCTCTGCGCCAGGAGTCAAAGTAACTTGACTGGCAGGTTTTCTTTTGCTAATTCGCTTATTGATATAAGAGATTTTTTTCATTTTTTAACTTTTCCAAACTCCGAGCTCATGACTTTTGACGATAAGCTTTTACCTCTAATTTTTTTGGGTTTAAACTTTTTGCCCGTAGAATCAACCAAGTGACCATGATGCTTAACTAGGTCAGCTGGTGTAAAGCTGTGTTTTTTTCCATCTGGACCAACAGCCTCATAAAAAGGCTGGGTAGTAGATGTTTGCTGAGAAAGCTTTTCGATGTAATCTCTTTTTTTAGACATAATTACCTCTTATATCATCCTGGTGGAGCTTCTGGTGGTGGAGGCGGAGGGGCTGCTCCCGGTCCCCCTCCCAATCCGCCCATAGGCTCTTGAGGAACCCCTGGAAGGCTTGGTGCAGCTCCGGCTGCTGGAGCCTCCTGTGATGGAGGCTCAACTATGCTCTTTTCTGAATCCAAAGAATGTAGTTCTGATAGTTTCATATTTCCAAGAACTTGTTGTTCTTTAGTAAAGATTTGTTCATCTATCATTTCTTCCCTAATTCTTCTTCTTTCTTCTTCATAACTTAAACCAAGACTACGATGAAGTGTCTGAACTGAAACTTGTTTATTTCCAACTAATGTTCCAATATTGTTCATGTAATCACCCATATCATATAGGTTCATGTGGTTGAAGTCAATAGAAGGAACGATTAATCTTTTCTCACCATCTTTATATTCAAAGAAATCTTGAATTTCACAGATAGGTGCAAAAATCTTTCTTTCAAGCCATTTTTTTATCATATTTCTAAAAATATCATAACGTTGCCTTAGAACTTCAAGTCCAATAGAAGAAGAAGCATATGTAGCTCCTTCTTGATCCATAATAGATTTGGGAGCCATTAGGCCGGAATATAGGTTGCTAATGATTTGAGTTACATCAGAGCTGATATCCATAGTTGCCCCAGAGAATCCAACTCTTTCTATCTTAACGCCATCATGAGTAACAATCTTAAAGTCTTTATCATATTGTGCTTCTTCTAGAAGGTTTTTAAAAGCTTCAATATCAGCCTGTGTAGGTCTGTAGTCGGCTGTTACACCAAGTGTTGCAAGGGTTAGCGGATTGATCATGCCATCTGCTTGTGCAAACTTTGATTCTCTAAGTTTATCGTATAGCATCAAATCTTTATAGACCGATACGATAATTGAGGTGCCTCTAACATCGTAGGGAGAGCTTAGGAGTTTTAGGTGAGAAATATTGAAAGAATCGAGCGGAATATTCTGACCAGCTCTAACGTAATCAATAATATGTTTTGGAATATACTTTCTTAAATTTATATCAGCAGGAGCAGTTGAGTTAACTATTCTTTGAAGACCCGCATCTGGTCTTAGTGATATTAAGGTATGATTTCCAATTACAGACTTTTTAACATGCACATAATCTGGATTAAGAATCGTTACCCTACTCCATGTACCAAGGCTTTCGTCCAACTCTGCATATGGAAATGATTCTCCCATCTTCCAAAATTCAAGAGAAGCTCCATATACAACCGAATAAAGATCAATTTTTTCAGCCATTTCCATGAAAAATTGTTGAACTTTTTTGTTTTTACATGTGATATTTATTTTGCTAATTGGATAAGAAGCATGTAAGTTGATAGCGTTTCTAACGATAGGATGTGTATCATAGAATACTCTATTCCAAGCATTCATAGTTACCCTATCTCTAGGGAGGTTTAGGTTAGCTATTTGGAATAACGGTGAGTAAATTTCTGGACTCATTCTCTCTGAGAATCCAGTTGAGGTTGGCCCCGGCATTGGCGAGGCTATAGAAGCTCCCTTTACAATTGTCGAAGCCTGCTTTTTAAATCCAGGGCTATGAGCTATTGCTCCATAAAATTTCTGATCTAATTCTTTATCCATAATACGATTGGTGGCTTCAGAGATCTGAGCCCTTCTAACATCAGAAAGTTTATCTGCTGCAATCTTTTTAATATCATTAGGTGGTCTGCTAGTTCTTCTCATCACATTCTCCTGGACACCTTAGCCAAAGTTCCTATTGGAAATTCTTGCTTTCTTTCTATTCCGGGTTTAATAGTAAATCCTTTTGTTAGATCAAACTTATAAGCCATATAAGCATACATTAGTGCCATTAATCCATCGTTTGGAATTGAACCTTTTACGAAAGTTTTAACTGGCTGTCCTCCAACAATTTTTATTTTAGACTCCATTGAAGTACAGTGATCAATCAACCATTCTACATATTCATAGGATTTCCATGGAAACCTTATTTTACCTTTTCGGAAAAGATCAAAAATTTCTTCAATTAATAAATCTTTATTATAAGATATTATTAGCTCATCTTCTCTAAATTTTACCGGATTACTCAAACTTCCGCTTCCTTGAGCTCCAAGAAACTTATCTCTATACATCATTTGAAGATCATGAACAACATCTTGACCAAAGAACCAGTCTGATACTCCTCTGGAAATTCCGAATCTACGATACATCTCTTTGATCGTTTCTTTCTTGAACGAGAAATCAAGTTTCTTAAGCTTATGTGCATGTTCTACCAGAAGGGTTCCATCCGGCTGTGCAGATAGAATAACAACGCAAGAGAATGATTGACCAGACGTGGAATTAGGGTCATCCTCCTTACCTCCCCAGTCAACTCCTAGGTAGGTCATCTTTTCTTGTGGTCTAATAGACTTGGAGAAGAATCGATCATCATCTCTGCATTTTTGATATATTTCAGCTTTAGTTAGAGGTGAGCCAGCACCAGAGTAAAATTCTCCAACTACTTCGTTCTTCCAGATTCTCTCCGTCTGAGAAGGGTTATTTTCTGGCATTAATCTTTCAATATTTTCCTTGCTAAAGTAAGGAATATATAATTGATTAATATGAAAACCAACAAAATCGCATTCATCAGTGTTTCTGCTGGGAACCCACTTGCCCTTTTCTATTGCCTCAACCTTCTTTTGCTTGGTACCACACAGCGGACACTGCACAGTATTTTCATGAAGCCATATAGACTTCCATCTATCATCATCTGGAAGGTAAAATGGATAAGTCTTATTACAGTTTATACAACCAAGATGATAGTATCTTTGATCTGACATATCCCAAATGGTAGAAAAGTATCCACCCTTTTCTTTTGGGGTTCCAAAGAATACTTGCACACCCTGGCCTGTTGGTCCATATTTGGCCGCTGTTAGGATTTTGCTTGCGTTACCAACAGCGTGCTGCAGCATATCCTGAATCTCATCATAGAATACAACATCTGCTGTCATACCACGGATTCTGTCGCCATCTGCACCCAAGGACTCTACCCATAGGGTGCCGGTATTAAACTGCTTCATAGTTAAGTTGTCAACAGAGTTGCTAGATTCTAACTTATTTTGATTTATAAAATCATTTTTAGAAGTTCTAATCATGCTTTCAAGCTTATCTTGAGAAAACTTTTTAGCCTGAGCTAGAGCCGGAAATAGGTGGACAACTCTTATGTTTGGATGTGTAAATAAACCGCTATTTGTAAAAAATAGATCTAAAGCTCCAGCCATAATGGTTGCACCAACCTGGCGACCCTTTTTAATGACAACTGGCTTTCCATTTTTCTTAATAGCTTGAAGGCCGACATATCTATATACATCGACCATAAACTTCCACCCACTCTCCATTAGTCTGAAGTCAGTACCATCAAGAGTTAGGTTATTTTGTACGAAATAAGCTGGATCGTAATCTAAAAAGCTGTTTTTAAGCTGTTTGAAAATATCCTTATCGCTTGTCTTTTTATTCTTTGCAGACATCAACCCTCAGGAAGTGCGTGCCTCATATAATCTGCAAGCTCATGATCGCCACCAGATTGAGACTCAGCCTCTGATACATATTCTACTTCCTCGGTATTTTTTTTATGTTTATCTAAAATTTTATTTACTAAATCTTTAAATTTACCATGATCTATCTTCTTTTCAATTTTATCAAATCCAAGTTTTGGATGCTCTCTGCAATGTGTAAGAACTCCATCGTAAGATACTGATTTTCTATCTTGAGCAAAAGATTCAATATATTTTAAAATATTTTTTAATATACTTAAAGTTTCTTTTTGAGTACTTAAAATTTCATTATGAGTTTCTCTATTATCAGAGTCGTGCATCTCCATAGAGGTGGAGCATTTTTCGCACTTATTGCAGCCACAATGATTTGCGGATTTAATATTAACATCAGCAAACTCTTGATTGGTTTCTTTGATTAAACCAAATCCAGCTCTTTGACGAATATCTGCCATCTTTTCTTCTATAGTTGAGAAATCTTTCTTTCTATTAACTATAGTCTTTATATTGGAAAGAAAATCAGATTGCTTTTCTATATTTCTTTCGAAATCTTTAAGCCAACCAGAAGTAGTCTGGTATCTTTCCATTATATCTTGTCTTGTAATTTTCATGATTTTTCCTATGCGAAATAATTACGAACGAAGTCAACTCCATCATCATCACCTTTTTCTCCAGGTTTTGAATTCAGAGTTCCTCTGTCCTTGAATATGTGAAATCCGCTATCCATACAAACCTGCATAACTGCAAGCTGCTCGCGCTCTGTTAGATCATATTTATCACATAAAAAGTCAAAAACCTTATCTAATGAGTGACCGGCAGATACATGAGCATTGATCATTATTCCGACAATAGCTCTCTCAAATGGAGATACTGCAATAACCACATTTCTTGGTGTGGTCGCTTCCTTTACGAAGCCTGTCGAATCTACTACGACCGATGCAGATTTTGCATTATCTTTAATTTTCTTCTTTAGATTATTTAAATGGTCTTTTAGAACTAGAACATCTTTCATAATCTTGACTCTGACTTCCTCAAGCTGATTGATATCCAAAACACTTTCGGAATCTTCTCTGATAGCTCTTGATATTTCAGAGTTTAGCTTGTCTAAGAATGTAATGGCTCTTTCACAACCAACGGTGCTGCTTCCATCGTGCTGTGGAATTTTAGCTGGATACATTTCTCTGATATAATTCATAAAGTCAGAAATATCACCGTCATCTTTGTATGTTGTCTTCTTCTTCGGTTCATCATCAGCTGAATCCTCAAATGGGGTAGAGCTTCCTGGGATTAATAGCTTGTGAGCAGATTCATCACCATGTTCCTCCATGATGTCAGAAAACTCATCATCTAAGTCCATAAGTTCTTCGCCAAGCTCTCCCAAGGAGTCATCGCCTTCGACTAGTGGCTCCAATACTTCTCTTACTGTTACGACATCCTCTGGAGTATGTTCCTCGTCTGGCATTTCAAGTTCAAAATATGTAACACCATCTCCAGAATCAGTTAAATCAGAACCTTCTTCAGAAAAAGATGATTCATCTTCAGAGAGGTCGTCAGCACCTTCTTCGTGATGCATAACAAAATCTTCTTCAGATAAGTTTGATTCTTTGTAAATTACTTCGAAATTTTTTGACATTATTTGCTCCTATCCAATTAAGCTATAGATACCATAGTATATATTTCTACTTTCATTATTATCAGAATAATACTCTAAAGGATAACCATATTGTGGTTGTGACATGTTTCCGATCATTAATTGTGGATACATTGGACTACCATTTAGTGGTAAACTTCCGGCTGGCATGACATTCATTTTTCCTGTAAACTTACAGTCAACAGAATTTTTATGTTCAAATATCCTATCAGCGAATGTGCATTTTGCAGGTTCTTCAATCATTATTAGTTGATCTAAATTTTCACTCATTATTTGTTTCATTTGCTCAGAGTCTTCTGCAGCACTAAGAGGATTCATAAAAGAGATTGCTGATTTTTTAGAACCAGAAGGACATCCTCCAGCCGACATACACCCTTCTGGTATCGGCAGGCCAAACGGACATTTATGGATACTTCCTCTTATCATAATTAATCCTACTTTTCTCTTTATATATTAGTATTTTTTATTATCTAAGTATTTCAAAACTAATCTTTTTCTAATAAGTTCTTCCTTGAATCTTCCAATCATTGGAACTTCATAAAACAAATTTGTTTCTAATAAGTTTGAAATTGTTCTATCTGAATCTGCTTCTAAAGCCTGAGAAATGGCCGATGACACAAACGCTTCTTTGATCGTTGGATTTTTTTCAATAGAAAATATCTCTATATTTTTATTTATAAAAGAAATAATTTCTCTATCAATTTGAAAGCCAAATCTTGAAGCAAAGTTTATAGCCCTATAAGCTCTTCTTGGATCATCATTTAAAGTTATATTTGGATCACAAATTGTTCTAATTATTTTACGATTACAATCATCAAGTCCCATGCCAGTAGGGTCAAGAATATCTTCAGAAAAAAGCTCTTTATGAAGAGTATTTATCGTAAAATCTCTTGAATAAATTTCAAAAAATTTTGGATCTGTAATACCTTTTTCTTTTTTTAAGAATTCAACAACATTTTCAGATATAAAATTGCTAGAAAAGTCATAATTATAATCTTGAAAATAAACGCTCAAATGACCATCATCAAATAGATGAAAAGAGCTGTCAATTCTATCTGCAAAACTAATGCCTAATCTTAGGATATCCGGAGAATTAGTTGTGAGGTCTATATCTTTGTAAAAATCTTTATTTATTCCAAGATAAATATCTCTAGGAATTCCTCCAACAAGCATAGGCTTGCCAATATAATTAGAGCTTGCTATATTTTCTAGCAGTCTAAATGTATCCTCCAGATTCATTTATTATTCCTGTGACTCTTCTGGTGTTTCTTCTTGATCCATCCTGTTTGGAATAATGCCTGGAATTGCTCCAGCACTTTGAATTACAGTTTGAGCATTAGAAAGCTGGCCCATCATTTTTGTAACTCTGGTAAGAGCATACGAATAAGCATCAATCAATTTACTTTGAGATTCTGCTAATTCAGGAAACATAGAAGCTATCCCGATCTTATCTAGCATAATGTCAAATTCTGCTAGTAATCTAATAATTCTACGGTCTGCAAGCATACCTGCTACTTCGTCTAATTTTTTTGCAGCCTTATCTACAGATATATCTCCCGCAAGCTCTTCATATTCACCATCTCTGGGGCCTGGAACCGGCTTGATGTCCTCAAAATCTACAGGCTCTACTTCATCGCCTCTTGGTATTCCGGCGGCAGGCCCCTTGTCCTCTTCTTGCTCAGCAGGAGCCTCTGTGGCCGCTCCAGGCTGTCCAGGAGCAGCCGGAGGTGTGGGTGCGGCTGCTGCCGCAGGTTGAGTCGCAGGGGCCGCAGGAGCCGCAGGAGATGGTCCAGCTTCTTGTGCAATCTTTCTTAACTCTTCGGCTTCAGAAAATGCCCCAATCTTTACAAGAGAATTTGCGGCTCTGGACGCAAGATCAGATGCGGTAGATTCTAACTTAACTCTATAAACTTGATTTGCTAATTGGTTTAAAGTATCTGAGATAGAGTTGAATGTATCTGGATCTACATACTCCTCTGCGACCATGAGCTTTTGAATACCTCTAATTCTAGATAGTAATCTAGTTTTCCAATCCTTTAGATTAACCTTACCCTTTAACATGGGCTTTTCCTCTTCTTCGTTTTCTAGAGAAGAGCCTGGCAAATCAAAGCCAGGACTTGTTCTACTCCTGTAGAAGCTTCCACCACTCTGAGAGTATGGGCCAAGATTCATGGTATCTGTTACGTAAATTGCTTTCTTTTTCATTAGGTCATCCTCTTGTTCTGAATATTTTTTATGTTCACCAGAAGCGTAAAAATTAAACCATCTTTTAAAAGCTATATCTTCTTCATTATTTATATCTAAAGATTTAGCATAATTATCTATAGCTTCATTTTTGTCCATTTTTCCAGTTCTAACTGCATCATAAATCATATGGGTTATATCAATCCATTTATTTATATCAAAAGAAACATCATTATATACTTGGGAGTAGTTTGGATAAGCTGTTTTTCTTATCTGATTTATCTTGCTCTTTACTATATAATAGTAAGCATCATTAAGATTTGATATTTTATAATTTAAAAGTTGAGATATATTATTTATCTCTTGAATCCCTAAGTTTTTAGCAGCCCTCTTTAATATTAAGAATTTTTTATATTGAGATTCATCTGTTATTCCAGCTCTTTTAATCTCAGAAATTTTAGAATCAATAACAGAATCTATTAAACGATCCTGTTTTAAAGAAGATAATTTTTTAATAAATTCCGACATATTATCTCCCTAAAAGTTCTCCAACTTTATCTTCCAAAAGTTTTTCAATTTTTTCCACCCACTCTTGTTTTTTAAAAACTCTTTTAGCATCTTCATCAGTTTCTAAAAGGTCTTTTAGAAAATTTAAATAGGCCTTAATATGATACGTTGGAACATATTGATTATAATCATAAAATTTATATAAAGATATATTCTTTTTTAACCAATTATTAAAAGCAATAATATTTTCTATATCTTTAAAATCTATTCTTTTTCTATTCGCAAGTTCAGTCGTCATAGCTTACTAGTTCGCCTTCTATTAGATTTGGATATTCTATTTGTCTTAATTTATTATCTAATAAATTAATAAACTTAAAAGTTGTTTCAGGTTCTAAATCTTTGAGAACTTCAATAACAGATTCCTTTAGAACTTTTGCATATTCATTAACTATATTAATATTAATATTATGTTCAATCTTTTTATCGGCAAATCCTTCGATATATTTTTTCCAATCTTGCATAATAGACTTCATTGTGTTAATATATTCTATGAAAATTTTATCTTCACGAATAGTTCCGCCCTGCTGAAGAAGATTAAAGTAGTACTCTATCCTGGAGTTGATTAGAGCATCCATCTCTAATAGTCTTTTTGTAACATCTAAATTAGATGTTGCAATTTCTTCTATCTTTTGTTTATAAGAACTGGAGCTAGCTATAATCATCTTAGCTTCTGCTTCTGCAGACTCTTTTGTTACTTCTGCTCTTCTATTCTTTATATCATCTAAAACATCTCCCTTTAGATTAAGATGTTCAGATCTAAATTTCTGCAAAGTCATGTAAGAAACATGAAGCCTTCTTGTTCTAGGATACTTCTTTTTTAGCCACGCTTCCAGCTCTTTTACAGAAGAGCCAGAAAGTAGTTTTGATATTATTTCTTCTTTGTCCGGATGATTTAAAACTTTATTGCTCATATTTTTTTCCTATAAAATAAAAAACTCTGGTTTTATTTTACCAAACCAGAGTTCAATAATTTATATATGATTTTAAAGAAAAATTAAGATTTCTTTCTTAAGATCTCATTAAGAATTGAGTCTATTTCATCAGCTTCTTTTACTAAGCCTTTTGCGTCGAGGTTGTGGGCTAGTTGTACTAAGCTGCTTTGAAGATTTGCTCCACCGGGAGGGAATACTCTTCCGTCTGGTGTTTTGAATCCTTCATTATAATTGAATATCTGTTTTGTAATCGGGTTCTGATAAACTCCATCGCTAAGATGAAGGGCGGAAACTCCCGGCATATCTGGAGCGTATCTTGTAGAAAGATGTGGCGCAGGCTCCTGATAGGTAATCTTCTTTTCTTCTCCTTGTGGATAAATTCCATAAAGAGTTTCAACAGAAGACTTTTCTCCGCCTCTATTCATTAATTTTTCAGTACGAGTGTTATAATTTGTAACATTAGACTGAAAATTTTCAAATAGTCCTGCAACTTCAGTTGTTTGTGCAATCTTGCTAATTCTATTTTTTCTTAAATTTTTTGAAGTTGACATTTTGACCTCAGGATAGCTTTATGCTATATGAAGAAATTGATGCACCAGTTTCTTCCAGATCTTCTACGCTAGCCAATCTTCTTAGAGGAACTGGTCTGCCCATTTCATCAAATCCTACCTTACTTGCTGGAAGGCCAAGTTTTGGACAATATGGCTCAGTAGAAGTGGAGACTTTAATTAAAGTTCCGTTGGCAAGGGCTTGCCTGATCATCTTCTCTCTATCTGAATTACCCGAGGCATGCTTCAGTAGGCTAGAAAATTGATTTAAAGCTGCAACATATTGTTCGCCACCAAATCTTGCGTTAATTGTAGAGAGAGCATCCTCTGCCATCTTTAGATCGCCATTGCTGGCACCAGAGCTAATTCTATCCATTAGCTGTCCAAACGATAATC
>JACCDX011090685.1_pt1 | contig 15892 bp, 15 predicted proteins | sample 7449681 | NCBI WGS metagenome assembly JACCDX01 (sample SAMN15323450, study PRJNA562643) | freshwater metagenome | isolation source: river surface water | place: USA:Blue River Watershed | collected 2017-08-18 | reverse complement strand
TTTGTACGAGGATGACGCGTCTTTGTGGGATAAGGTTCAGACGATTGCAACGAAAACGTACTCGGCGGCAGGGATCTCCGCGGATGCAAAAGTCCGCGCGCAATTCGCACAACTTGAAGCGGAAGGCTACGGCCACCTTCCTGTGTGTATTGCAAAAACACAATACTCTTTTTCAAGCGATGCAAAATTACGTGGCGCCCCAAGCGGCCATATCCTAAACATTCGGGAAGTACGTCTTGCGGCAGGTGCTGGATTCGTGGTCGTCGTGTGCGGAGATATTATGACCATGCCGGGCTTACCTGTCGTGCCCGCTGCAAACGGCATCGATATCAACGATACGGGCGAGATTACCGGCCTGTCCTGATCGGTGAGGCGTTAATTTGCCACGGGGGGCTCATAACGCCCACCTAAGCGTAAGGCTTCGGCACGCAAAAACTCCAACGCCTCGGCAGCTGGAGCGGCGTCGCCCTTCACGCCTAACTCTATGTGTGGCGAACCCCCGCCCTCGCCGACAGAGGGCAAACTGAAGGCTTTGACGCTGGGCCATTTTTGTTCGAGCGCTTCAAGGGCAGGGGTAATACGGGACTCAGGCAAACCATACACAATAAAGGAATGCTCTGTACGATCTTCTTTGTTATGCAGGTGCGCATAACGTGTATCAAGCATCCACTCAAGCATTGGCCAGGCCATCACGGGGAAACCGGGCACGAACGTATGGTCGTGGATAAAAAATCCGGGGATGCGATTGAAGGGGTTGGGCACAGCTTCGCAACCTTTTGGGAAAAAACCCATTTGCAAACGCTGCTGATTCTCGGGGGCATTCATATCCGCTGTACCCTGGCCCTTGGCGGCATTTTCAGCGCAACGAATCGTAATCTGCTCTTCCGCAAAGTCGTTCAGCTCTAACGGTACACCTAATGCCGCCGCTGCCGCTTGACGTGTGTGATCATCAGGGGTCGCACCGATGCCACCGCAGCTCAACACGATATCGCCAGAGGCAAAACTACGTTTGTAGGCCGCAGTCAGCGCTGCACGATCATCCGAGAGGATTTCAACCCATGACAGCTGCAAGCCCCGAGCGCCCAGCAGCTCCACGACTTTCGGGAAATGCTTATCTTGCCTGCGCCCGGATAGGATTTCATCGCCAACAACAATAAGGCCAAAGCGAGATTTCTGTGTAGAGGCAGCCATAAGCATTCCAAAAAGTGTCAAACAGATACAACCTACATTTCAGCATAAATGCGACTCGTCATGTCACGAGTACGCATGCAAACTAGGTAAATGAAAGGCGTTCTTGGCGCAGGCTCCGCAAGGCGGCCAAACCGAAATGTGTGTAAACCAAACCAGAAAAAACAGGCAAAAATATCCACGCGGGCGGTAAGAGATTGAGCAGAGCGCAGACCAAGCCAATCACCCAGAATCCCGTGCCGTGCCGACTAATTAACTCTGTGCGCTCTGACGCACTTGCATGATCTACGATCGCATCGAGTCGCATCATGCGAGAAAATGCAAACGTCCACCACAGCAACGAAACTAACAACCCTAACGGCGGAAACAACCAAAAGGGTAGCGTGAGCAGCCAACCTAGAACAAACAGCACACTCACCCAAAGAGCGTTCCACAAGCTCACAACAAAGGCATGTTGGCCGGCGAGTTGTAGGTCGCTGTAGTGATGTTTGGAAACATGGCGCACCACGATTGGCATCACAAAAACGGCTGCGACGGCCAAACCAAGGATTCCTGTCAATGGCAACAATACCGCGGCAACCATCAGCGGCAGTAACCATGCCTTGATCGCAGCAAGGGAGAACAAACCCATAGATTGCAGCCACTGCGCTGCTACAAGAAGCGGGGTTGTCGCGCTCAGTTGCTGATCAAGCCAATCTGTCAGTGGGCCAAGTGCCACAAACAGCACCACCAACGCGCCCACCATCATCAATAAAAAGGGCAAGAGCAACGCAAAAAGCATCTTTGGATGGAACTGCGATAGCACCGCACGACCGAAAGCATCCCCCACTCCGGCAAGTCCTGCTGACCGCGAGCCGCTCGGAGCAGTGCGTATCGGAGGCGGCGATGAAAGTTGAGTCATGACTGTTGCGTATGCAGTAAATTAAATCCGGCTATCATAGACAAACAAACTCCTCTGTGCATCGATGACTCTACACATCCCCGGCGCCGCAGCACTTGTCGCGCGACTTGACGAGCCCAATCTGCGACTGGCGCTCTGCTTTTGCGCAGCCTGGTGTGACGCGTGCAAAGCATACAAACCAAAACTCGAAGCGCTCGCATCACAACATCCTGACATTTGTTTCGTTTGGATTGACATCGAAGATCACCCGGACTTACTTGGAGACGAAGATGTGGAGAACTTTCCAACCATCGGGATTATCGACAATGGCGCCGTGCGCTTTATGGGCACAATCTTGCCACATATCGAACACCTTGAACGCTTGCTGGAAGCAATGCGTGCACCTGGAAATGCACAAGTATGCGGACTACCGAAAGACCTTCTGAAACTACTCACGCATAGCTGAATCAAAAACCCAAGCGTCATGCAGTCGCGTAAACGCTAGGGCTTTTTAATTACACCACCGAGCAGCAGCCCAACCGGGCGCTTGGCAACCAGTGCGGGCTTCTTTGTGGTCGGCGCGGGCGACTGCGCGGCGCCGGCGACTGCGGCAGCCGATGGCTCGTAGGGCTTGAGAAAGAACTCATCGATCGGTTTAACCTGTGCGCTGTAGCGGTTCGGGCGCGCGCCTCGCTCAGCACCGCGATCGCCGTGACGCTCGGAAGTACTGCGACCCTCTCCACGCCCTCCCCGCTCCGGACGTTCAAATGCCCGTGCAATCAGCTCACCGGGTATTTGTAGGGTTGCGCGGGTAATGGGGGATTTGATGAGTTTTTCGATATCAAGCAAATACTTTTCTTCGGCAGGTGCAAATAACGAGATCGCCTCACCCTTAGCGCCAGCTCGGCCAGTGCGACCGATGCGGTGTACGTAATCTTCTGCGCTATGCGGCAAATCATAATTAATCACGCAAGGCACACCCGCTACATCCAAACCACGGGCAGCAACATCAGTGGCCACCAAGACCTCAAGCTCTCCAGCCTTGAACGCGTCGAGCGCCTTCATACGATCAGCCTGAGACTTATCGCCGTGAATCGATTCAGCGCGCACGCCATCAAGCTCAAGTTGACGCGCTAAACGGCCCGTACCAATTTTTGTGTTGGAAAATACAATCACTTGCTTCAAGCCGCGTGACTTCACCAAGTGCACGACTGCCGCACGTTTTGCCTCACCTGTCATGGCATAGGCTATTTGCGTGACGGTGTCAGCTGTTGCGTTTCGCTTCGCGACTTCTATTTCGACTGGACTGTTTAAGTACGTACGGCCTAACTTGCGAATTTCGTTGCTGAACGTCGCTGAAAACAACAAGGTTTGACGCTGGGCGGGCAGTAAACGAATGATCCGCTCAAGATCAGGCAAGAAACCCATATCAAGCATACGATCGGCCTCGTCCAGCACCAAAATCCCTACTTGACCAAGGTTAACGTTGCGTTGCTCGACGTGGTCAAGCAAACGGCCTGGCGTTGCGATCAAGACTTCGCAACCATTACGCAAGGCTTCTTTTTGAGGACCAATGTCAACACCGCCAAACACCACCGCCGACCGCAGCGTCGTTTGCTTGCCGTAGCGCTTCACACTCTCAGCAACTTGATCAGCGAGCTCACGGGTTGGTGTCAAAATCAACGCGCGGACGGGGTGTCGGGCTGGAGATGCGCTTGAGTTCGCGTGCTGCATCAGACGGTGCAAAATGGGCAGCGTGAACGCGGCGGTCTTTCCTGTGCCCGTCTGTGCCGCTCCCATCACATCATTGCCCGCCATCACAGCGGGCAAAGCCTGCGCCTGAATTGGCGTGGGCGTCGTGTAGCCGGTATCGGATACCGCCTGCAACAGGGCGGGATGCAATCCAATGTCGGCAAAAGTGGGGGTCGTCAACGCGGGCTGTATCGCGGTTTGAGTGTTTGAAGTCATTGAATTATTTAAGAAATCTCCTACCAGTGTACCGCAGCGCGCCAACTAACCCGAGGGTTTTAACTAGGAAGTACCCATCTGGCAGCCCAAAGGACCACCATTCCAGAGGCGATCAATAGAAAACTATTGCGCGTCCAGCAAAACAAGGCTGTGGCGACGGCGGCAGCCAGCAGCCTCAAATCGAGCTGAGGCCCAATCTCCGGGTGCCAGGGCAAAAGCTCCGGCACGATGATCCCAGTCAAGGCTGCAAGCGGTGCATAGCGCAAAGCACGTTGCAAAATATCAGGTAACGGCAAAAGATGCCCAAACAGGACGTAGCCCGTTCGACAAATTACGCTCGTTGACGCGAGCAAGATAATTGCTGTGTAAACGTACCAAGGTTCATTAATCAAGGTTCAGAGCCCCCTGCTTGAGTGTTCCGCATGGACCGCGACTCGGCCCACATGCCAGCGGCGATCCCGACAACGGTCGAGGCCACTAATCCGATTCTGAGCGGCCACGGCTGGGTCAACCAAGCTGTCGCCCCAGCGGCCAGCACTGCGAACATCGCAGGCCGGGTTTTGATCAAGGGAAGCATCAGAGCCATCAACGCTAAAACGGCTGCGAACTCAAGCGACCAAGACGCGGGCACCGATGCGCTCAAGGTGATACCAATGAGCGAGGTCAGCTGCCACATGACCCAGCAAGGAATGGTGGCACCGATAAAAAACCAAAGTTGCTCGGTATTGCCTTTTTGCGGTGCGTTACCAAAGCGCCCCATGAAGGTCACAAAAACGATATCCACATTCATAAAGCCCAAAAACAAGCGTTTGGGCCAAGGCATGTGCTGAAAATAAGGATGGAGCGCGGCACCGAAAATAACAAAGCGCAGGTTGACGATGATGCCAGCGCCAAAAATCAACCAAAGAGGCGCACCAACAACAAGCAAAGGAATCGCCGTGAGTTGAGCCGAGCCTGCGTAAACGAGTAACGACATCACGACAGAGGCCGAGACAGACAAACCAGACTTCACCATCGCGACGCCCGTCACGACGCCCCAAATTGCGAGTGCCACAAGCCCAGGCGAAATAGCTCGTACACCGTCAAAAAAAGCGCGACGTCGCAGGGCACGTAAGGCGGTTGGGTCAAGCGGGGCAGCAGTCACGTAATCAGTTCAACGACATACAACAATGCGCGGATTAGAGAGATTTTTTCTCTTTGGTTTTGTCTATTGTAGACCGCACAGTTGTTACAATCGTGACAACACCTTATTTTGATGGGACGCGCAATGACTCAAGCATCTGGCTCCACGGAAAACCAGCAAGCGATCACCTTGACGGGGGACGATTTACCTCTCCATTGCCCAGGCCCCAAAGCACCCCTTTGGAGCATGCACCCGAGGGTTTTTCTTGATGTCGCAAAGACTGGTGCTGCCAAGTGCCCTTACTGCAGCACAGAGTATCGATTAGCACCCGGCACTTCCGTACACGCCCACTAGGCTGCCGACCTTGCCAATCATCTTTGCCACCCCAGAAGAGGCAGAACTCGCATTCTACGACGCGCTCGAGCGTGCTGACTTACCGCGTTTGATGCAAGTCTGGGCGGAGGACGAGGAAATTATCTGCGTTCACCCCGGTGGGCTGCGCATTGTCGGGCTGCACGCTGTGAAAGAATCTTGGCAAGAGATCTTAGCTAATGGTGGCTTACGTATCCGTCCTTCGCTCATCGTGGCGTTACACAGCATGATGGGTGTCGTGCATTCGCTGATCGAACAAATTACGGTCAAAAGTGCCGACAGCACAGAAATTGCACATTGCTATGCAACGAACGTCTATCACAAGGGTCCGACTGGTTGGAAATTAGTGATGCACCACGCATCAGCTGCGCCAGTTGAGGCCGGAATCCTAGACCTAAACGATAAACCTGGGCTCCTGCACTAAGCACCAACTCGTGAGCGCACTTCTCGATCTATCCCCTTGCCCAACCCCAGCGTGGCTTCCGGACCGACAGTCACAAACCTTGTTCGGTGCTTTACTGGCACCCACAAATCACATACGTTTTATTCGCGAACGCGTGGAAACGCCTGACGGCGATTTCATTGATTTCGACTGGAGCTCGCCAGCACTACCACGCCCACCCAAGCGCCCGCACGACCCTACACTCACGCAGACTGCCGCAACGGATTGGCTCGACGAAGCTGACTGTGAAGCACTCGAGCGTTCCACCGCAAGCCCCGCGCTGATTCTTTTACACGGACTCGAGGGCAGCAGTAAAAGTCGTTATGCACAATCGATCACTCAACACTTTCGCTTGGCAGGGTGGACCGTAGTCGTCGCCCACTTTCGAGGATGCTCGGGTTTTGCAAACCGCTTAGCACGTGCGTACCACTCTGGAGACTCGGCAGAAGTTCGCTTCATGCTTGAAACAGTACGTTCTAGATTTCCTGCAGGGCATTGGCATGCCGTTGGTATCTCGCTTGGTGGGAATGCGCTACTCAAGCACATGGGAGAATCGCCCAACGAAGTGTCTTGGCTGAAAGCTGCCGCCGCAATCTCAGCACCCCTTGATCTTGTTGCTGCAGGTAACCACCTTTCAGACGATCGGTTCAATCGCGAGGTGTACTCTCGTCATTTTCTCCGTACGCTCAAACCTAAGGTCCTTAGGAAAGCACAACGATTTCCAGGCGTCATCGATACGATTCGAATTCATCAAGCGCGAGATTTGCGGGATTTCGATAATGCCTACACGGCCCCGATGCATGGCTTTACAGACGCCCTAGATTATTGGACGCAATGTTCAAGCAAGCAGTGGTTGACACACATTTGCACACCCACTCTCATACTGAACGCACGCAACGATCCTTTCCTTCCTGAATCGACGTTGCCCGGCCCCGAGTACGGCAATGCAAACATTCTGCTACACCAACCCGCACAAGGTGGACACGTTGGTTTCGTCACAGGGGCGTGGCCCGGACATCTTGGATGGCTGCCCAAGCGTATTGAAACGTTTTTCACATCACGCTAGACCGGCGAGCCGACTATTTAAACCGCTCCAGCAACCGACGATCATCTGCAATTTTTGTTGTCAGCGTCCGGATCTGACCATCAATCTGTGACTGCACAAAAAAGTCTTGCGACTGCGCACGGGCCTGTTGCAATTGCGTCACTGCAGCAGGCAAGGCCCCCACCTGCTCGTAGTAGGTCGCCATCGATTGCTTCGCTGCGATCGGCTCACCGAGCCTATCCTGAGACGCCGCCAACATCTTGTAAAAATTCGGCTCCTCAGTTGGCCAGCGCTTAATCTGCGCTTTCAAAAAAACGGCTGCCTCAGCATCTTTATTAGTACCTTGAAGAGTTTGTGCCACACGCATGGAGAAAGATCGACGGGACGGCCACCGCTTGTGACCAGCCTGCGCCGCAGTAAGGGCTGCAGCGTATTGACGGTTTGCGATATCAATATCTATTTTTTGTAAGTCCAAATAGGGGGATGATATCTTGAACGATTGTGCTTGTTGGAGAGCCGCTGCGGCCGCTGCGGGATCTTGTCGAGCAAGTGCGGCCAACGAGACGCCATACCAAGCCGCGGCGCGACGCGCCGGTGTGTCCGCACCATCCGTTGCGTTACTTTTGGCGCGTGCCTCATCCTCCATCTGATCCATCGCCTGCCGCAGCGCGCGCGGATCAAGAGCTTGCAACACGCGAGCCTTCGAGCGCAGAAACCAAAACTCATCTGAAGTCTGAGATTTGCTCGCAGGATATTGCCGTATACGGTTTTGCATATCGGTCATTCGCTGAATGCTTAAGGGGTGAGTTGTCGCGTATACCCCGCCCCCACGTCCTTCATTTAAAGAAGAAGCATTCATCAACCGACCAAACATCAGCGCCATACCGTTCGGGTCGTAGCCAGCTTTACGCAACATCTCTACGCCCGTGCGATCGGCCTCTTGCTCTGCATCTCTAGAGAACCCCAATTGCCGATCAATCATGGCAGCCTGCCCGAACGCTGCGATACCCATCGCAGCCTGACCACCACCAGGAATCATCGCTGCCAGTACTGCAGCGACTAACGTTGCCAAGGCCAGGTGCCCTCCTTGAGTTTGTTGCGTTAAGCCGCGAGCGATGTGTCGCTGCGTCACGTGCGCGATTTCGTGGGCGACAACCCCAGCCAATTCAGACTCTGAGCCGGCGAGAACGATTAAGCCAGTCTGCACACCAATAAAGCCTCCGGGCATTGCAAACGCGTTCACGACGGGATTTCGTACACCGAACACGTCGACTTGTGGTGCTCCGCCGGGGGCAAATGCAGCAATCCTGCGCCCCATATCATTCAAATACTGACTGAAGTCTGGATCGTTGATGTACTCCGGATCTCGACGCCCTTGCACCATGATGGCCTCACCCAGGCGACGCTCCACCGAAGGGGAAAGCTCAGCCGAAGCGGGCGATCCCAAGGTGGGTACAGCGGCGGGCTGCGCCCAAGGCGCCGACGGAGCGCACAAAAGCCCGCTTAGCATCCAAATAAGACATTTGGATGACGGGTTTAGGTGACGTTTTTTATGTTTCGAGGCCATGAGCTTATGATAGCGGGTATCGAGATATGTTCCGCCCTTTGGGCGATTTTTTGCAAGGAATCAACATGCGCCCTGTACGCAAAGCGGTTTTCCCCGTTGCCGGACTCGGAACCCGTTTTTTACCGGCCACCAAGGCTATGCCAAAAGAAATGTTACCCGTGGTGGACAAGCCCCTGATTCAGTACGCTGTGGAGGAAGCTGTCGCCGCAGGCATTACAGACTTGATTTTTGTCACCGGGCGCAACAAGCGCGCCATCGAAGACCACTTCGATTCCGCTCCGGAAATGGAAAACGAACTAGCGCGCAAGGGCAAGGCTGAATTGCTTGCAATCGTTCAGGAAATTTTACCCTCTAATGTCAGCTGCATTTACATTAGACAGTCAGCTCCCTTAGGGCTTGGCCATGCCGTGCTGACAGCCGCACCAATCGTCGGGGACGAACCCTTCGCCGTGCTACTAGCTGACGATTTGCTTGATGCAGAGCGCCCAGTCATGGGGCAGCTCATCGATGCGGCATTAACCTACCAAGGCAGCATTCTCGGTGTACAGGAAGTCCCATTAAGTGACACCGACAAGTACGGGATCGTCGCCACGGACCCAGCTGGTCCACGCACCGAGCGTGTGCGACACATCGTTGAAAAGCCCAAGTCAGACGTGGCGCCTTCGACACTAGCAGTTGTTGGCAGGTATGTTCTAGATGCCCGTATCTTTGCGCACCTACGCCAAACACAAGCTGGCGCTGGCGGCGAGATCCAGTTAACCGATGGCATCGCCTCTCTGCTGAAAGAGCAACCGGTATTCGCCCATCGTTATGAGGGCATTCGTTATGACTGCGGCAACAAAGAAGGCATGTTCAGAGCCACCGTCGCACTCGGCCGCAAGTATCACGGCCTTATTCCTTAAGCACGACACGAATCCCTCGACCGGGTCAAACTCAATCATCAGCCCCGTCGCGCGCCGAGCGCACGGGGCTTTGTCGCCCCCCAACGCCCCGAGGCAGACAGGCGCATCAAAGTACGCAGGGCAACCAACAAACCAATGACCTCGGTCATCGCCGCAGGTATCCACATCGTCAAACCGCCGATCATCTGATCCGCTTGCGCAGTCATGGAGATTGCGCGCCCACATAAATCAAACAGCGGGTACAGATCGCGTTCAGTGAAGGCGATGATGGCACCCGCAACCATCTGCGGCGCCATCGTCACGATCGGGGAGATCACGCGCCCACCAGGCGTCATAGCTGCTGGTGGGTTGGGCCGGCGATCCAAGATCAAGTTCCAGTACATAAAGCCGGTAATAACAACAGACCAGTTCATGAGCCTGTACAACCGCCAATCCAGCATTGAGTAAAACTGCACGGAAGGAATCAACCAAATAACCACTAAAAATACAAATAAAGCGGGCACAAGAATAGGATTCGTCAGTATCGAAACAACACCACGTCCGATGACGGTACGGTTGAACCGAACTAGCGCCTGCCGCAATACACGCGGTAAACCTGCGCGCATCACTGAACCAGGGTAAGCAGCCATCACAACGAGTGGTCCAAGATGATGCAGAACAAGGTGCTGAATACGATGCATAAAAAACATGCGCTCAGCGTAGTAATCGAGCATCGTGTGCATCGACAAGTACAACATGACCCAACCAGTCCAAAAAAACACTTGGCGCGTGCGTGATGTACGACGCACGCGAACGCCTCGCACAAACAGCCAGGCGCTGAGTACGAAGCACACAAGTAATACTGGGGACAACTCCCAGGGCTTAAGCCAGCTCAGCCAATCCATCTAACAACCTTTTAAACGATCGGAGATCAGCGCACAATTTATCTTTTGAATTGTAGTATGTTGACACAAGGTCATTAGACCGTATTCAAAGACAATAAAAGACAATCCCCTTTCGCTACGAACCGATATCTCATGACTACCCCGCCGAAAATAGCAAGTTCGTTTGTCCAGCGCCGCCAACAAATTCTGAATTGGATGCGCAGCATGGGTGGCGGCATTGCTATTTTGCCGACAGGAAAAGAAGTATCACGCAACAGAGATAACCATTACGGGTTTCGTCACGACAGTGACTTCTTCTATCTTTCAGGCTTCACAGAGGCAAACGCATGGCTAGTGCTGATTGCTGGCGATAAAGATCAAAGCATTTTGTTCTGCGAACCTAAAGATCCGCACATGGAAACATGGACAGGCAAACGCTGGGGACCTGCTGCCGCAGCGGAGTACTTCGGCTTCGATCAAGCGTTTCCCACGCCAGAGCTCAACACTCAGATCCCGCTCCTCATGGCAGGATTGAAGAATCTATTTGCCAACACGTCCCGCAGTCGCAGCCCACAAGATCTGACGCAATTACACGCCTGGGTCTGCGCAGCGCAGACTTCTTTACGCGGCACGCGCATCGCACCCACTCAGTGGCTCGATATCGGCGAACCGCTCAGCGAAATGCGCTTAGTCAAAGATACGCATGAGCTCGACACGATGCGACGTGCCGCAGTGATTTCAGCGAACGGGCATAGACAGGCCATGCAAGTGGCACGGCCTGGCATGCACGAATATGAACTTGAAGCCGAGCTGCTATATGTCTTTCGCAAAAATGGGGCGCAATCGGTGGCCTACGACAGTATCGTCGCCGCGGGCGCGAACGCGTGCACCTTACACCACCGCGCAGGTGATGCAGTCATGCGTGACGGCGACCTGGTTCTTATTGACGCTGGCTGCGAACTCGATGGCTACGCATCTGACATCACTCGGACTTTTCCGGCGAACGGTCTTTTTTCACCTGCTCAAAAATCGCTATACGAAATCGTTCTTGCCGCGCAAAACGCAGCAGCCGCATGTGTATCGCCAGCGTATCACTGGAATGCTGCACATGACGCCGCAGTGCGCGTACTGACGCAAGGACTCATCGATGAAAAGCTCTTGACCGGATCACTTGAAAAAAATATCGAAACCGAGAGTTTCAAGCGGTTTTATATGCATCGAACGGGACATTGGCTTGGTATGGACGTGCACGACGTGGGCGATTACCGAATGGCTTCAGCCGGAACGGGGGTACGCGATTGGCGTATGCTCGTGCCAGGTATGGTATTGACCATTGAACCGGGGTTGTATGTCACACCGTCACCAGATGTACCAGAGATTTTTTGGAATATCGGCATTCGAATTGAAGACGATGCAGTCGTCACCCCCACAGGCTACGAGTTAATCACTAGGGGTGTACCCGTAGAAACTAGGGAGATCGAGTACTTGATGCATCACAAAGATTGACGTAAAAGAAAGCTGTGGCATTCTAGGAACCAATATTGATATGTTTGACCCCGTGCAATTTGAACCTCTAGGCGGCATTTGCGTGGTTGCCAAAGACCAAACGCACGCCCAGGCGATCATGCGCGAACTGGGACAGTGGTGTGACGAAATGGCAGTGAGTCAGTTTGTCACGATCGGGCCATTAAAGTTTCGGGGCATGCTGGTTGTTCACATCCAGGCAAATGCTTTGCTGCTCGAGAGCGCTCCCGGTGCAGACATGCGTCAACTGGCCGTTAATTTCGGATTTTCCACAACGGGAACCGAATATGACCTCGTACGCGAAATATTTCTATCCAAAGCCCTGAGTCCAATTGCGTCTAGCTTCCCAAGCATCGATGAATTATTCGCGGCGATTCGCATTCGTCGCAATATAGCGCTCATTGCACGACGTACAGAACTGTGGTTCAGCATCGACAAGGACACTCGCCCGACCACACATTGGAGACAACTAACCAGCGACGGTTTCGCTTTAGTTACGGGCCAGTCACTTCCCCGCGCCCTCGAGGTTGCCTTGTGCCCGGATACATCTGGACAGCGGTATGGCTTTGCCTGTCGACAGGCCTCTGAATACTTAATGTTGGCCGGTCTCGCTCAAGAGCTCGAGGCGACTAACCCTCAGCTGCTTGAGGCTATTGAAAAACGATGGGCCGATGCGCCGATTCGCGGAGAGTCCTTTATCGACGCTTTCTTGATGGAACGCGGTTCGCGCGAACGTCCTTTCCCTAAACACCACTATGTGCCTGGAAGTCGCATCTGGTTTAAAAATCCAGACGAACACTCCACAGATGTGGATGGCTTTGAAGGCTCTTGGGTAGTCTACATGGGCGCCGGAAAGTTCGTGAATCTTTGGGACAGAGCAGACCCCTATCCGATTGAAATCAAGTGTCTAGAAATCTATCACTGGCGCCACTGCGTTGAACATACAGCCTCCGGCACCCTGTGGATGAACGAAGATCGTGTAAAAGAAATGATCAATCAGTCGATGGCCGATGCATCCGCTAAAGAGAAGATTTTGAATCAAATGATGGAGTACCGCGCGCCAGTCGGAGTGTATGGTGAAGGCGGTTGCATCGATCTAACACGCGAGCATGCGCGGTGGGTCTGCCCTCAAACAACAAATATCGTTATCTAACCATTGAGATCGAGACCGTCTAACCACCCTAGCGCGGACCAGACATAAATCACAATCATCGCGATTCCAAACATCAATGCCACGGTGCCAATCAAGAGCGTGAAGATTGCTACCAAAACTGGCCCCCAACCGCTTGGCTGCTCTCGCACCAGTCCAGGGTTGTAGAGAGCGTCAAAGCGCCGATCGCTCATCAGACACAACACGATCGCCTCGATAAATCCATCCAACGTGGGGATAAACAGCAAGAAAAACGCAGGATTTTCCCACCAGATTTCTGCAAACCCGCACGCAACGATCAACACAACGCTGGTCAGAGACACGAGCCAAGCGTAGGGGCGTTTTAGGTACCACCAATGTGCGCCCACGCAGCCCAGAAGAGCCGCCAAGAGTCCTACCGTGACTTTATTTCGAAAGGCTGGCGTTGCGTGTAGAGTGGACATAAGACCTAGAAGAAAGGGATCGCGTAGGCGGAGTCGCAAGAATAGCCTATCCCGTTCTAGGGGTTCAACTAAAGACCTTAGTCTGGTCCCACGATAGAATGCAGCATGTCTGTCAACACCCCGACCTGCGACTTCGATATTGCCATCTTGGGTGGTGGCCCGGTAGGGTGCGCCTTAGCTTTACTGCTGGCGCGATCGAGCCCAGCACCGGTGCGTATTGTCTTGGTGCAGTCCGACTCATCGTCGCGTTACGGCTATGTGCCAGAGCTTGATCCTCGCGTCCTGGCGGTGAACCATGGGAGTCGGGTACTACTAGAGTCTTTGGGCGCGTGGCCAGATCGCTGCGCTGACATCCACACGATTCATGTCTCACAACGCGGCCGTCTCGGACGCACGTTAATAAAACACACTGATTTTTCCGTGGCACAACTTGGATGCGTTGTCCAATACGGCGGACTTGTCCAGCAACTGACACGCGCCGTCGATGCGAGCGGGATCACGGTTCGCAGCGGCATCAGCGCACAAGTGTTTCATCAAGACGAAAATGGGGTAACGATCGGTTTAGGTCAAGACCGACTGCGCGCCGCCATCGTCGTTCAGGCAGATGGTGGCAGTGATACGGAAATCCGTCGGGCCTATAAACAAATGGCGCTGCTTACTCGCGTGCGGGCGAGCATTCCTCGGTCGGGATGGGCCTTCGAGCGATTTACACGGGAAGGTCCTCTAGCCGTCTTGCCTCACCCCGAAGCGGCGGATCAGCAATCCGTTGTTTGGTGCTGCGCTCCAGAGCGAGCTGAATATTTGCGCAAGCTCAATGCAGAGGAATTTTCGCAACAGCTCACGCAGATGTTCGGTACCCGACTTGGTGCGCTCGAGGTGCAAGACAAGGTTTCTTTATTCCCATTGACACTGACCGTGCGTGCAGCCCCCGTCGATGGACGTATCGTCGCGATTGGTAATGCCGCACAAACACTGCACCCCGTTGCTGGTCAGGGCCTAAACTTAGGTTTGCGCGATGCAGCAGGTCTCGCCATTGCATTGCGCGAATGGTTGCCCGTCACCCATCAAGACCCTGGCACAGGCTTGGCTAGATTTTTGCAAATACGACAACCTGATCGCAAGCTTACGACGCACTTAACGGACGTAATGTCGCGCGTATTCACCTCAGGCTGGCCCATCGTCGAGCATTCTGCTGGCCTGGCCTTACTCGCAATGGATCTGATCCCTGCTTTGCGGGCCCCCCTCGCAAGGCATCTTTTACAGGGCCTAAGGCTCTAACCACCGACCTGTGGCCGCCGCAGCCCGACCGATTACAATTTGCATATGCGAATCGGTGCGTGGTCCCTTCCTAACAACGTATTTGTCGCGCCCATGGCTGGCGTGACGGATCGCCCTTTTCGACAGCTTTGCAAAAAACTGGGTGCGGGCTACGCCGTGTCAGAAATGGCGGCGAGCAATCCGCAGTTATGGCAAACCGTAAAGTCCTCACGTCGACTGAATCACGACGGTGAAATCGACCCAGTCGCCGTGCAGATTGCCGGCGCCGATCCGGACATGATGGCGCAGGCGGCCGTCTTTAACATCGGCAAAGGCGCCCGCATTATCGACATCAATATGGGCTGTCCAGTAAAAAAAGTCTGTCACGTCGCAGCTGGCTCAGCATTGCTACGCCACGAAGATTTGGTAGCACGCATCCTGGAAGCGGTCGTTCAAGCCTGTCAGCCACATAATGTCCCGGTCACCCTCAAAACACGAACGGGGTGGAGTCGCGATGAACGTAACGCCCTACGCATCGCCCAGATTGCCCAAAACGCTGGGATCGCTGCACTCACGCTACACGGGCGCACGCGCGAGGATCTCTATTTAGGCGAAGCAGAGTACGACACCATCCGAGCAGTCAAAGCGAGTATCCAGATTCCTGTTGTGGCAAATGGAGATATCGACAGCCCTGAAAAAGCGAAGTACGTTCTCGCTTACACCGGGGCTGACGCAGTAATGATCGGACGCGCCGCACAGGGCCGCCCTTGGATTTTCCGGGAAATCGATCATTTCTTGCGCACCGGAGAGCACTTGCCGAGTCCGACCTGGATTGAAATGCGAGATTTGCTCCTCGCGCACCTCGCAGATCACTACAGCTTTTATGGCGAGCTCACAGGCGTACGCACAGCACGCAAGCACATTGGCTGGTACGTTGAAGGACTAGCGGGAGGTCGGGCTTTTGCTGATCACATCAACCGTTTAGAAACGACACTCGAACAATCGGCCGCGGTTTCACGCTGGTTCAGTGCACAAAGTGAAGTTTTGCCACACATCGCGCTGCCAAACTGCGACAATCCTACCGAAGACATGGCCCATCAACAGGCCGCATGAGTGCCAGACAACCCCGACGCCATGAAACAATACAATGCCTTACAAAATTCGGTTC
>JACCDX010944950.1_pt1 | contig 15894 bp, 12 predicted proteins | sample 7449681 | NCBI WGS metagenome assembly JACCDX01 (sample SAMN15323450, study PRJNA562643) | freshwater metagenome | isolation source: river surface water | place: USA:Blue River Watershed | collected 2017-08-18 | reverse complement strand
GGTCGCGCCCGGTCGGGACGCCCCCCACGCCCGCACCGGCCCAGGGGCCCGCGGCCCCGCCGACACCACCCGCGGCGCCCGCTACACCCGGAGCGACCCGCGGAAGCCGCGTGCGCTGTAGTAGGACTGCGCGCCGTTGTGATACACGAAGACGTGCCCGAAGCGGCGGTCGCCGAACAGCGCGCCGCCGCGTTTGCGGATATCCGCGGGTGTCAGCACCCAGCTCGACGACTTCGTGTCGAACTCTCCCAGCGCTTGCAGGTCGCGGTATTGGTCCGGGGTGAGCAGCTCGATCCCCATCTCCGCCGCCATGTCCATCGCGCTGGTTGCCGGCCGGTGTTCCTTGCGCGATTCCAGCCCCGCGCGGTCATAGCACACGCTCGTGCGTCCCGCCGGGCTTTCCGGCGCGCAGTCGAAAAAGACCACCTCGCCCGTCGCCGCGTCGCGGCCCACCACATCCGGCTCGCCTCCGGTGCGCTCCATCTCGTGCAACGACCACACTTTCTCCGGCTGCGCCTCCAGCCGCGCCCACACCTCCGCCCACGCGAGGCCGCGGTGACGATCGGGATGCCGCTCGAAGCGCGCCTGCAGCGTCGCGCGCAAGCCGTCGCGTTGGGGGGAGGAGAGCGTTTTCTTGGTGGCCTTGGTTTTCATGCGCGGGGGGCGGCGCGGTCGGTGCGGGCCGCGCCACTCCGAGCGCACACCGCCTACGCCGGATGTCAGCACGGAAACGCGCCGTCCACCGCCGCGGGCCGCGTTCACCGCCTCCGCCCGCCTCTGCACTCCGCCTCCGCGCCGGCCGGCCGGCCGGTCGCGCCGCGTGTGCGGCGCGTTGCGGTTGGCCCCGCGCCCATTTCATCGCCATTTCACGCCACCTTCACCGGGACTTCATCCGCCGCTGTCACCCTCCGCCCCATGTTTCCTTCCGCCCGAAAAATCCGCCGCCTCGCGCTTGCGACGGCGCTCCTGCTCTCCGTGCCGCTGATCGCGATGCGCTTCACCGCCGAAGTGAACTGGGGACTCGGCGACTTCATCGCCGCCGGCCTGCTCCTCTTCGGCACCGGTTTCCTCTACGAATTGATCGCCGCCCGCCACGGCCACGCCTGGCACAAACTCGCCGTCGCTCTCGCTGCCGGCACGGCGCTGCTCCTCGTCTGGATCAACCTCGCCGTCGGCATCATCGGCTCGGAAGGCAATCCCGCGAACCTGCTCTTCGCCGGCGTGCTGGCCGTCGCCGCCGTCGGCACCGCGCTGAGTCGTTTCGAGCCGGCCGGGCTCGCGCGCGCCATGGCCGCCACCGCGCTCGCGCAGGCCCTCGTCGCCCTGATCACCGGCCTCGCCGGCCTGGCCACCGGCCCGGAGCTGACCAAGTCCCTCGGCGTCGGCGCGGGCTTCGTGGCCCTCTGGACCGCCGCCGCGTTGCTCTTCCGCCGCGCCGCCGCTGCCCGCACCGCGTGACCCCCGCCCCGCCTCCTCTCCTTTCTCCCGCTGTTCCCCGTCGCTCCCGAAACTCCCCGCGCATGACCCGTTCCCTCGCTCCCGACCGGCCTCTCCGCCGGCACCTCCGGCCGGCCTTGCTGGCCTTGCTCGTGGTGTCCGCCTCCGTCCGCGGCGCCGCCCCCCTCGACGAGATCGTGCGGCAGCAAGTCGCGGCCCACGAGTTCACCGGCGCCGTGCTCGTCGCGCAGCGCGGCACTGTTTTGCTCGATCGCGCCTACGGCCCCGCCAACCGCGAGTGGGACATCCCCAACACTCCCGCGACCCATTTCCGCATCGGCTCGATCACGAAGCAGTTCACCGCCGCGGCCGTTCTCCTGCTGGAGGAGCGCGGCCGGTTGAAACTCGACGACCCGGTCTCCGCCCACCTGCCCGACGCTCCCGCGGCGTGGAGCGGGATCACCCTCCACCATCTGCTCACGCACACCTCCGGCATTCCCAACGTCACCGCCGATCCGGAATTCATGATCTGGAAAAACTCGCCCGCCACCGTGCGGCAGATGGTCGGACGCTTCCGCGATCTGCCCCTCAACTTTCCCGCCGGCGAGCGCCACGCCTACAGCAATTCCAACTACCTCGTGCTCGGCCTCGTCGTCGAACTTCGCTCCGACCAGCGCTTCGGCGATTTCCTGCGCGAGCACGTGCTGGACCCCCTCGGACTCCGCGACACCGGCCTCGATTCCAATCTGAAGATCCTCCCCCGCCGCGCCGCCGGCTACGTGCGCCGCGGCGACGAGTTTCTCAACGCCCCCTACAGCGACATGTCCGTGCCCCACGCCGCCGGCGCCATGTATTCCACCACGCACGACCTCTGGCGCTGGTCGGAGGCGATCCACGGGGGCAAACTGCTCTCGCCCGCCTCCCGCGCAAAACTGCTCGCGCCCTTCAAGGACGACTACGCGCTCGGCGTCCGCGTCGCCGTTTACCAGGGCCGCAAGGTCGTCGACCACGGCGGCAGCATCGCCGGCTTCTCTTCGTTTCTCGCCCACTATCCGGACGACGGTTTGACCGTGGTCCTTCTCTCCAACCTCGGCTCCCGCAGCACCTCCGATCTCGCCCGCCAACTCGCCGCCGCCGCCCTCGGCGAGGCCGACGCCACCGTCGCTCCCGCCGTGCCCGTCGCCGTGCCCGCCGCGACGCTCGCGGGCTACGTCGGCGTCTACGACGTGCGGCCCGGTTTGCAGAACACCATCCGGCTGGTGGACGGCCACCTCACCACCCATCTGACCGGCCAGCGCCCGCACCGTCTCGTCGCCGCCTCGCCGACGAAATTCGTCCTCGAGGACGTGCGCGCCGGCGTCGAGTTCATCCCCGGCCCGGACGGCCGCGCCACCCATCTCGTCATGATCCAGCACGGGCGCACGCGTCGGGTGCCGCGCGTCGCCGACTGATCCGCGGCCGCGCGCCGCCGTTGCGCCGAACGCCGCGCACCCGCACGGCGCGAACCACCCGCAGCGGACGATCGGCCTCAGCCCTTGCCCGGCGGCAACGGAATCGCCGGCTTCGCGCGCTCGGCTCCGTAGGTCTTCACCAGATAGTCCGTGAGCGGCTCGACCGCCTCGTCGGGGATCGGCGCGCCGAAGGTCTTCTGCATCTTCACGACCGTCGCTTTCCAATACGTCCGTGCCGACACCGGCTGCGCCTTCACGTAGTCCACCGAGTGGCACGTGTAGCACAAGGTCGTCGCCAGCGCGTAGCCGGGCAGCGGCGACTCCGCCAGCCGCGCCTTCTCCTCGGGCAGCACGTAGTTCACCGGCGCGGCCCACGCCGCCGCCGCGGCCACGGTCGCCAGTCCGGCGAGCATTCCCAGCAGTCGTTTCCCGTTCATACGGCCTCCGCGTTCACGCGTTCCACCACGTTGCGCATGTAGCCCGCGGGATTCCAGAGCGGATCCAGCGGCTGCGATTCGCCGAGCCGGTTGAGCGCCCGCGCCATCAGCACGAGCGGCCCTTTCGCCGGCGGCGTGAATCCGATCTTCCATTCGCGAAACGAATACCGCCCGAGGTCCGCGCCGAGCGTCGCGACGCGCCACGAGCGCCCGCCGTCGCCGGAAAATGCCACCTCGCGCAGCCCCTGCCCGCTGTCGAACGCGATGCCGCGCACGACGGTCTCGCGCCCGGCCGGCAGCGTGCCGCCCTCCGCCACGCTCGTGATGAACGACCGGATCGTCAGCCGGTCGATCGGGAGCGTGCGTTTCGCCGTCGTGCCCGGCTCCAGCGCCCGCGCCGGCGTGTCCGGCGTCCGGTAGGCCGTCGCCATCCAGAAGCCGTCGAACACGCGGTCGAGCACCTCGATGTCGTGCACGTGCTTCACCCAGTAGGTGCCGTAGTAGCCCGGCACCACCAGCCGCAGCGGGAAACCGTTCAGGAACGGCAGGTCCTCGCCGTTCATCGCCCACGCCAGCATCACCTCGCCGTCGAGCGCATGGTCGAGGTCGAGCGCCTTCACGTAGTCGGGCGTGCCCGGCAGCGTCGACCGGTCGAGCCCGTCGAACGCCACCTGCCGCGCCCCCGCCGCCACGCCTGCCTTGGCGAGCAGCGTCTTCAACGTGATGCCCGTCCACTTCGCGTTGCCCATCGCCCCGTGCCCGAGTTGGCCGCCGTTCACGCGCGGCTTGAAGTAGCCGCGGCTGTTGCCCGAACACTGGTTCACCGCGACGACGCTCACCGGCTCCGCCAGCCGCTTCAATTCGTCCAGCGACAGCGACAACTCCGTCGTCACCTTGCCGCGCACCCGCAGCCGGAACGCCGCCGGATCCACGTCCGTCGGCAACGCGCTCAGGTGGTAGCGCACGAAGAACGCGTCGTTCGGCGTCAGCACGCTCTCGTTGAACACCGCGAACGGCGTCTCCAGCTGCGGCGGCCGCGCCGTGAGCCGGATCAGCGGGCGCTTCTGCGGATACGCCACCAGGTCGCGCTCGCCGTTTTCGAAGGGCAGCGTCACGGTCGCGTCGGCCGCCCGGGCGCGCGACCAGCCCGCGCCCAACACCGCGCCCGCGGCCCACAGGCCCGATTTCCGCAAGAACTCGCGCCGCGCCCCGGCGGCCGCCCCGATCGATTCGCTTCGGCTCATCGCCCCGACCCTGCCGATCGGTTTCTCCGGTGCAAGCGCCCGCGCGCCGCCGCGCAGTCTTCGCCAAGCCCTGCGCAGGCGCGGCCCCGCGCCCGCCCGCGAAAATTCTGCGCCGCGCGCCCGACGCGGGATTGCCAACGCCGCCGGCGTAACCACAGGGTTACCGCCCGACGCCCCGTCGCCTCCCCCGCCCCTTTCCATGAGCCACTCCACGCCTCCCTCCCGTCGCGCGTTTCTCAAGACCGTCGGTGCCGCCGGTCTCGCCGCGCCGTTTTTCGCCAAAAACCTTCACGCCCAGGCGCCCAGCCGCGTCCTGCGCCACGCCAGCTTCGGCGCCGCCGGCATGGCCGGAAACGACATCCAGGCGATCATGAGCAACCCCTTCGTGAAGCTCGTCGCCGTCGCCGACGTCGACCTCGCCCGCACCAAGCAGATCAGGGAAACCTATCCCGACGTCCGCATCTACCAGGACTGGCGCCAGCTCCTCGACAAGGAGGGCAACAACCTCGACTCCGTGAACGTGTCGACGCCCGACCACATGCACGCGCCCATCGCCCTCTCCGCGATGCAGCTCGGCAAACACTGCTACTGCCAAAAGCCCCTCGCCCACAACCTGCACGAGACCCGCGTCCTCACCGAGCTCGCCCGCGAGAAGAAGCTCGTCACGCAGATGGGCATCCAGATCCACAGCTACAAGGTCTACCGCCAGGCCGTCGCCATCGTGCAGAGCGGCATCCTCGGCAAGGTGAAGGAAGTCCACACCTGGAGTTCCAAGAAGTGGGGCGACGCCGGCGGCCCGCCCGCCAAAGCCGACCCCGTGCCCTCCACCCTCGATTGGGACCTCTGGCTCGGCGTCGCCGCCCAGCGCCCGTTCGTCTCCGGCTACTACCACCCGGGCCAATGGCGCAAGCGCCTCGACTTCGGCACCGGCACCTTCGGCGACATGGGCTGCCACATCTACGACCCCGTTTTCAAGGCCCTCGCCCTCACCTCCCCGCTCTCCGTCCGCTCCGAAGGCCCCGCGCCCGACGCCTGGAACTGGGCCGTCAACGCCAACATCCGCTACGTTTTCCCCGGCACCAAATACACCGCCGACAAGACCGTCGCGGTCACGTGGTATGACGGTGACGCCCGCCCGCCGCAGCAGATCCGCGATCTCGTCAAAGTCCCCGTCGCCGCCTCCGCCGCCAAGTCCGCCGACCCGAAGAAAAAACGCAGCGGCACCGCCGACGACGACAACAGCCAGGGCTCGATCATCATCGGCACCGAGGGCGTGCTCCACATCCCGCACATCGCCGCGCCGAAGCTCTTCCCCCTCGAAAAATTCAAGGACTACAAACTCCCCGACGCCGAGCAGGGCCACCACTGGTCGCTCTGGGCCGAGGCGTGCATGAACGGCCAAAAGCCGTCCGCCGATTTCGACTACTCCGGCCCGCTCACCGAAGCCGTGCTGCTCGGCAGCGTCGCCGTCCGCTTCCCGCAGACCACGCTCAACTGGAACGCCGCCAAGCTCGCCTTCGACAACGAAAAGGCCGCCAACCGCTACGTCGGCCGCAGCTACCGCGACGGCTGGCGCCCGAAGGGGCTCTGAGCGCGGCGCCCGCGCGCCCGGGTTTGGGGCGCGGCGGCCGAAAAGGCCCGCCGCGCCGTCACGTCACGCCTTGAGCCGCCGTGCCGCCGCCTGCGCCTTCAGGCACAGCTCGGCCGCCTTGAACGCGTGCGCCTGCGTCATCGCCTTCTCCGTGCGGTTCAGGCAATCGAGGATGAACTCGCCGAAGAACCGGTAGCCCACCTTGCCGTCCACCGGCACGTAGTGCTCGCCCTTCTGGTCGACGACGAACACGTGCCCGCCCCGCTTCTCGCGGCCCACATCGATGTATTTGCGCAGCTCGATGTAGCCCTTGGTGCCGAGGATGAACGTCCGCCCGTCGCCCCAGGTCCCGAGTCCGTCCGGCGTCAGCCAGTCCACGCGAAACGTGTTCGTCGCCCCGTTGTCCCCCGTGAACGACGCCTCGCCGAAATCCTCCAGCTCCGGCGTGTCCGGGTTGGCGAAGTTCCCCACGACCGCGTTGGTCACCGTCGCGTCCTTGATTCCCGCATACGCGATGAACTGTTCGCATTGGTGGCTGCCGATGTCGCACAGGATGCCGCCGTATTTCTCGCGCTCGAAAAACCACTTCGGCCGCGTCGCCTTGTTCAGCCGGTGCGGCCCGAGGCCCGACACCTGCACCACGCGCCCGATCACGCCCTGCGCGATCAGATCGGTGGCAAACATCCCCGCCTCCGAGCCGAGCCGCTCCCCGTAGTAGACGAAGTATTTGCGCCCGGTCCGCGCCGCCGTCCGCCGCGCGTCCTCGAGCTGCGCCAGCGTCGTGAACGGCGCCTTGTCCGTGAAGTAATCCTTCCCCGCGTCCATCACCCGCACGCCGATCGGCCCGCGCTCCGAGGTCACCGCCGCGGTCGTCACGAGTTTCACCTCCTTGTCCGCCAGAATCTCGTCGAGCGACCGCGCCGTCTGCGCCTGCGGATAGCGCCGCAGGAAATCTTTCCGCTTCGCCTCGTCCGGCTCGAAGATCCACTTGAGCGTGCCGCCCGCCGCGATGAGCCCGCTCGTTTGCCCGGTCAGGTGGTTGTGGTCGAAATGCGCCGCCGCGAAAACGAACTCGCCCGCCTTCACCACGGGCTTCGGCTTCTCGCCCGGCACATAGGTCGTGCTGGCAGCCGGCGCCTTTTTCGGCGCGGCCGCGTCGGCGCCGAAGGCGAGCGCGGGTAACATCGGGCCGGCCGCCAACGCGACGCCCGTGCGGGAAAGAAAACGACGACGATTCATGGGGATTTCCTGGTTGGCCGACGACCCGCCGGCCTCGCCCCAGCCAGACGCGCCGCGCGGCGAAAGGCAACGCCCCGTCACCGCGTCGCCGCCGCGATCCGCCCCAGGTCCTCGAACACCGGCCCGCTCGTCGGGATCTCGCGGTCGAACACATCCGCGATCACGCGGCTCCAGCCGTGCAGGAAATACGTCCAGCCGTCCTCGACGTGCAGCCTCCGCGCCGCCGCCTGCGCCCGCGCCTGCGCGAGGAACACCAGCTCCCCGCGGTAGTTGAATTCCCACGCCGCCCCGCCCTCCGGAAACTGCGCCGCACCCGTCAGCGGCGAGCCCGGCGTGTCCTTGCCCGCGCCCGTCGCGTTCACGACCAGCGAGCCCGGCGCGAGCGCCGCGACCAGCGCGTCTGCCTCCCGCGCGTCCGCCACCACGCGGGCCTCGAGCGGCGCCGCTCCCGGCCACTCCGCATGCAACCGCCGCAGGTGCTCGATCCGCTCGGCCGACCGATCCGCCACCACCACCCGCCGCGGCCGCCGCCCCGCCGCTTCACCGACACTGAGGCGCCACGCCAGCGCCGTGCCCGCGCCGCCCGCCCCCAGCACCAGCGCCTCGACCGTCTCGCGCCCGCGCGCCGGCGCCCAGAACGCAGTCAGCGCCAACCCCGACGTCACCGGATCCACCGCCCGCCCGTGCAGCCGGTCGCCGCGTTTGTAGATCGAGCCGAATTCCCCCAGCGCCTCCGTCAACGGGTCCACCGCGTCGAACAGCTCCCGCGCCGCGCGGTAGACGGCCACCTTGTGCGTCGTCACCAGCGCGCCGCGCGCCAGCGGATCGCGCCGGATCGCCTCGATCGACGCCCGGTAGCGCTCCGGCGGCGCCCCGAGCGGGAAATCCAGCCCGCGCAGTTCGCAATCGCCCAGCCCGAGGCGCTCCGCCCAGCGCGGAAACACCGCGTTGATCGACGACTGCCGCGTCGTGACGCCGATGAAATACAGGGTCGGCCGCGTGGCCGGGGGTATGGCGGGGAGCATGGGAATGATTCGTCCCGACGTAGCGGAGCACGCCCGCGGCTGGCGAGGCTGCATTACCAGTTTCCCGGTATTCGCTGACCCGCTTCCGTCTTGCCTAGTAACCGGTCGTTTCATCCGCTCTGCCCGACGCTCCCCTACGTCACGCCCGTTGTTTATTCACGCGCGCAAGGCATCCGTCCTGCTGAGCTGCGCGCCTCCTCGGTCCCACCTTGTCCCGCCTCCCGTGAACACCATCCCGACCACCCGCCTCGCCTCGCTCGCCCGCCTCGCGGCCGCTCTCGCCGGCCCCGCCGCGCCCGCCTTGTTCGCCCAAGCCGTGCCCGCCGCCACCGCACCCACGGCCGCGGCCGCCAACGCCGCCGCCAAGTCCGACGAGGCCGTCACCCTCTCCGTCTTCACCGTCACCGACGACAAGGACACCGGCTACGGCACGCTCCAGACCACCTCCGGCATGCGCACCGTGCAGGACCTGAAGAACCTCGCGAATTCCATCTCGATCATGAACTCCCAGTTCATCGAGGACCTCGGTCTCACCACCATGGAAGAGATGTCGACGTGGATGGTCTCCGGTGAATCCAACCCCGATCCCAACGCCACCGTCCAGAGTCGCGTCATTCTGCGCGGCATCCCCAACGCCTACGCCCTCCGCAACGGCTGGATCTGGTATTCCCCCATGGACTCCTTCTCGACCGATCGCGTCGAGGAACTCCGCGGCCCCAACGCCTTCCTCTACGGCGAAGCCGATGTCGGCGGCGCCCAGAACCAGATCACCAAGCGCGGCCTCTTCAGCCGCGAGATCACCCGCGCCCGCCTCATGCTCGGCAGCTACGACACCCGCCGCGTCGAGATCGACCTCAACCGCCGCCTCGTGAAGGACAAACTCGCCGCCCGCTTCGCCGCCGTCTCCCACCGCAGCGAATCCTGGATCGACAATGTGCAGCGCGATTTCCGCGGCCTCTACGGCGCCGTCACCTACCGCCCCTTCAAATCGACCACCGTGAGCGTCATGGCCGAGCACGGCCGCACCGAGGCCGTCCTCTCGCAGGGCATGTTCGTCGACGCCTACTCCCGCGCCGCCACCGCCACCCTCGGCAACGTCGGCTACATCTATAACACCGCGACCAACTCCGGCTACCGCGCCCAGGCCGCCGGCTTCCCCAACCGCACCATCAGCACCGGCCCCGCCATCGCCATCATCGATCCGACCGTCATTCCGAAACGCACCCAGACCAACGGCCCCGACAGCACCTACAACAACGCCACCACCTCGTTCACCCTCGAAGCCGAGCACCACATCGGGAAAAACCTCCACCTCCAGCTCACCGGCAATTTCTACCAGCAGAAACTGGACAACTGGACCGTCAGCTCGCGCAGCATCACCCGCGACCGCAGCGCCAATCTCCCCAACGGCCAGCCGAATCCCTACTTCAACGAACTCTACGCCGAGTATTTCCGCACCCGCAGCATCGACGGCAACATCGTCCGCGACATCCGCTTCTCCGCCGTCTACGACCTGAAGACCCGCTGGTTCACCCAGCAGTTCATCGCCAACGTCCAGCAACACCAGGACAACCCCGGCCAGAAGAAGCCCAAATACGTCGAGTATATCGACCCGGCCAGCCCCAACTGAGTCGGCGCCATCAACCCCAATCTCACCGCCGCCGGCTTCGCCGCCAACCGCACTGTCTACGCCCCCAATCGCTTCTACCGCCGCTACTATCTCCGCGACGGCCTCGGCGCCGACCGCACCGACGGCCTCGACCCCGTCCCCGGCCTCTCCGCGTTTTTGCCCGACATCGCCGGCCGCGCCGCCACCGGCCAGTTCATCGACCGTCGCTTCTACACGCCCTCCTGGGGCGTCGGTGCCTCCGGCTCCTACTTCAAGGAGCACCTGTTCACCATGATCGGCTACCGCCGCGACCACTTCAACATGCGCACCGAGCGCGGCCTCGTCCGCCCCGGCGCCGACTGGGTCGTCGACCCCGTCGACTCCTTCAACACCCCCGCCCTCCGCTTCGTCCAATACAAGGTCGACGGCGCCAACTACGGCGGCGTCTTCCGCCTCAACGACGTCTTTGCCCTCGGCTACAACTACGCCCAGTCCTTCCGCATCTCCGTCGGCCAGGGCGCCGCCACCTTCAACAGCGGCGAACTCTCCAGCATCCCCGTCGGCGAAGGCACCGATATGTCCGCCCGCTTCACCCTCCTGCAGGGCAAGCTCGAGCTGAACGTCGTCCGCTACAAAAACTTCACGCCCAACGCCCGCTACGCCGTTCCCGGCGTCACCCAGTTGCTCCGCGACGAGCTCATCGCGATTTTCCCCAACAGCTTCGACGTCACCGCCACCGGCGACTACCAGACCACGCTCACGCGCGGCACCGAAGTCCAGGTCATCGCCTCGCCCGCCCGCAACTGGCGCCTCACCGCCTCCTACGCCGCCAACGAAGTGGTCAACACCGACCGCGCCCCGCTGCTCAAGGCCTTCCGCGACGCCGCGCGCTCGCAGAATCGCCCCACCCCGGTCCTCGACGACCTGCTGCTCACCATCCCCGAAGGCGTGCCCAACGGCGGCTACACCAAGGCGCGCGGCAATGTCTTCACCCGCTACCAGTTCTCGCAGGGCGCCCTCCGCGGCCTCTCGATCGGCGGCGGCGGCAACTGGCGCCTGCGCACCTACCGCGGCACCGCCGCGATCGCCACCGCCACCTCGACCCCCGTGAACCTCTGGTCCCCCGCCTACACGATCTACTCCGCCTTCCTCGGCTACAGCCGGAAGATCTACAACCGCAACACCTCCTTCCAGCTCAACGTCGATAACGTCTTCGACAAGGACTACTACCGCTCCGCCGCCGTCGGCAGCGGCTCCTGGGGCGACCCGCGCACCTTCCGCTTCACGACCGCCGTCGACTTCTGATCCGGATCGTCCCGGCGCCCAGGCAAAAGACGGCCGGCGCTCGTCGCCGTGCCGTCGTGCGGCAAGCGCCGCCGCCCGCAGCGGCGGCCCTCAGTCCGCCGGCGCGGCATCCGCCGCACTCCAGGCAAACAACCGGCTTTCGCCTCCGTCGGCCGAGAGCCGCACCCGCGCCTCCTCCCGGAAACCCAGCGCGACCAGCAGCCGCACCGAGCGTTCGTTGTCCGGCGCCGTGATCGCCACGATCCGTCGCAGCCCGAACCCGTCCCGCCCGTGCGCGAGCGACGCCGCCACCGCCTCGCGCGCGTAGCCGCGCCCGCGGTGCCGCGGCAGAAACGCGTAGCCCACGTCCACGTCCGGCAGCGTGTCCCGCTGGATCAGGCCGCAGATGCCCAGCGGTTCGCCCCCGGCGGCCGGCACCACCGCCCACAGCCCGAATCCGAATTTCTCATACATGGCGAGCGGCCCGCGCCGCAGGTAGTCCTCCGCGTCCGCCTGGGTGCGCACGCCCCGGTCCCCGATGTGGCGCAGCCAGTCCGGATCGTTCACCAGCTCCAGCACGAACGCCGCGTCCGCCGTCGTCAGCCGCCGCAACTCCAGCCGCGCCGTGCGCACCACCGTCATGACGTTGCCTTCGCCAGCCGCAGGATCGTCGCCACGCAGCGGTCGACATCCGCCGTCGTCGTCGCCCACGACGACACGCTGATCCGCATCGCCGTCCGTCCCTGCCAGACCGTGATTCCGGCCCAGAGCGTGCCGTCGCGTTGGATCGCATCGATCACCCGCCGCGTCCGCTCCGGCGCGCCGAAGCTCACCAGCACCTGGTTCAGCACCACGTCGTTCAGAATCTCGCCACCGCCCGCCGCCAGTCCGTCCGCGAACCGCCGCGCGTGCCCGCAGGTGCGCTCCACCAGGTCCGCGATCCCCGCGCGCCCCAGCGTCCGCAGCGCCGCCCAGATTTCCACTCCCCGCGCGCGCCGCGACAGCTCCGGCGTGAAGTCCGCCGGATTCCGCACCTCGCTCTGCGTCGGCAGGTATTCGGCCGTGATCGCCATCGCCGCCTGCAGCGCGTGCGGATCGCGCACGAACGCCACGCCCGAATCGTAGGGCACGTTCAGCCACTTGTGCGCGTCCGTCGCCCAGGAGTCCGCGTCCGCGATGCCCGCCACGAGCGCCGCCCGCGCCGGCGCCGCCGCCGCCCACAATCCGAACGCCCCGTCCACATGCACCCACGCGCCCGCCGCCTTCGCCGCCCGCACGATCGCCGCGACATCGTCGCAGGCCCCGGTGTTCACGTTGCCCACCTGCGCGCACACGATCGTCGGCCCCGCCATCGCCGGCAAAAGGTCCGCCCGCATGCGCCCCTGCCCGTCCGCCGGCACCGTCACCACCCGCGTCCGCCCCAGCCCGAGCACGCCGAGCGATTTCGTGACGGACGGATGCACCTCCGCGCCCACGATCACCGTGATCGGCGGCGCCCCGAACAACCCGTGCGCCTCCACCTGCCACCCGGCCCGCGTCAGCACCGCGTGGCGCGCCGCGGCCAACGCGCACAGATTCGCCACCGTCGCGCCGGTGACGAACGCCCCGCCGCAGACCGGCGGCAAACCGAGCACCTCGAGCAGCCACCGCAGCGCCACCTGCTCCAGGTAGGCCGTGCCCGGCGAGGCGCGGTAGAGCACGCTGTTCTGGTCCCATGCCCCCGCGAGCCAGTTGGCCGCCAGCGACACCGGCAGCGCCCCGCCGATCACGAAGCCGAAAAATCTCCGCCCCGCCATGGCCATCGTCGCCGGCGAGCCGATCTCGTCCAACCGCCGCAACGTCTCCCGCTCGTCCGTCGGCCCCGCCGGCAACGCCTCGTCCAGCTCCCGCAACGCCGCGATCGCCTCCGGCGTCGGCGCCACGCCCCGCGTGTCCAGACCGTCGAGATAACGCACCGCCCGCTGCGCCGCCTCCGAGAGAATCGCGTTCATCGCCGCACCGTGCGTCCGCCCCCGCCGCCGGCGCAAGCTCCGACCTCGGTGTGCCGCCGCCTCCGCGTTCATCCTGTGCCCTGCGGACGCGGCGCTCCGCTTCCTTGACGGCGCGATCGGCCTGCTGCGACCGTGTCCCGACCATGACCCCGACACCCCGTTTCTTGGCCCTCGCGTTCCTCGCCTCGCTGCTCGTCCCGTTCGCCCTGGGCCAAGCCCCTGCGCCGAAAAAAGCCGCCCCGAAGGCCGCCGTCCCCGCCGCACCCGTCGAACCCCCGCTCGCTTGGCACGACGTGAAACAATGGGGCCTCGAAGGCCGCGCCTTCGGCGACCTGGAGCGCAAAAAATGGTTCGACCGCTTTCCCGCCGCCGCCGAAGGCAAGGTCACCGACGCCGTCTGGCGCCTCAGCCGCGACAGCGCCGGCATGATGGTCCGCTTCAAAACCGACGCCACCGTCCTCTGGGCCGACTACACGCTCAGCAAGGAGCGGCTCGCCGGCTCCAATATGACCGCGATCGGCGCGTCCGGCCTCGACCTCTATGCCCGCGACTCCGCCGGCAAATGGCGCTGGGTCGGCGTCACCCGCCCCGAAGGCAAGGTCGTGCGCCAGCAGATCATCTCCGGTCTCGCTCCCGGACTGCGCGAATACGCCGTCTACCTCCCGCTCTACAACGGCGTCGAAAACCTCAGCCTCGGCGTCCCGCCCGACGCCAAGTTCGAGCCGCTCGCGCCCCGCGCCGCCAAGCCCATCGTCTTCTACGGCACCTCGATCACCCACGGCGCCAGCGCCACCCGCCCCGGCATGGTCCACACCGCCATCCTCGGCCGCCGCTTCGATCGCCCGGTCGTCAACCTCGGCTTCTCCGGCAACGGCCGCATGGACGCCGCCGTCGGCGATCTCCTCGTGAAGATCGACGCCGCCGTCTTCGTCATCGACTGCCTGCCCAACATGGGCGCCGCCCAGGTCCGCGAACGCACCATCCCGCTCGTGAAACAGCTTCGCGCCGCGCATCCCGCCGTGCCCGTCGTCCTCGTCGAGGACCGGCGCAACACCAACTCCTGGATTCTGCCCGCGCGCAACCAGCATCACACCGACAACCACGCCGCCCTCCGCGAGGCCTATGCGGCGCTCCAGGCCGAAGGCGTCAAAGGGCTCTTCTACATCGCGGGCGACGGCCTGCTCGGCGACGACGCGGAAGGCGCCACCGACGGCTCGCACCCCAGCGACCTCGGCTTCGTCCGCCAAGCGGACGTGTTCGAGCCCGTCCTCCGCGCCGCGCTCGGCCGCTGAGGCCGCGGGCCCCGGTGTCCCGCGGCCGCACCGCGGGCTGCCCGGCGGGTCAGAGCCCCGCCTTGGTCAGCAACTGGGCGCCGGTGTAATTCAGCGCCCCGGCGACACGTTCAAGGGTATCAAGAGATACCATACGTTGTCCTCGTTCGATCTCCCCGATGTAGGTGAGACTGAGGTCGGAACCGAAAGCGAGTTCCTGTTGGGTGAGGCCACGGGCTTTGCGCTCGGTGCGAACGGTCGTCCCGAATTGGCGTTGGAGTTTTGCAGCGCGATCTGGCACGGCAAAACTCTAATCGGCACGCCTTCCATCGTCTGCAAACGATGGTTACCTTTTACCTGCTAAAATCGCATCCTGCGTAGTGTGACGAAGTCTGAACCAACCCCCCCGCGGCCGGCGGCGTCGGGCCTGACGATCCGCCGATCGCCCGCTCGCGGCAGAACTGCTCGAGGTCGGCCGCCAGCGGCGCCGCGAACACGTTCGCGAAGCCGGCCGGACGCAAGTCGATTTCCGCGCAATGCAACGCCTGACGGGGCAGCAGCAGCCGCGCCGCCAACGCCTCCGTCCAGCCGTGGTCGATGAAATCCAGATACAGCCGCGCATCCGGCCCGTAGATCTTGTCGCCCACCAGTCCGTGGCCGAGCCACTGGGCATGCGCCCGGATCTGGTGCTTGCGCCCGGTCTCCGTCACCACCCGCGCCAGCGTGAACCCGCCGCCGCACGCCACCGGCGCGAAATGCGTCACCGCCGCCTTTCCCTCCTCCGCCGGCACCACCGCGGACTTGATGAACACCGGGCTCGCCCGGTCGTCGCCGAGCGCCTGGTCGACCGTCACCGGCGCCCGCAATTCCCCGCCGAGGATCGCCAGATACGCCTTTCCGATCTTCCGCTCCTGCATCGCCGTTTGCAGCCGGCTGGCCGTGCGCGCGTCCTTGGCCAGCACGACGACGCCGCTCGTCTCGCGGTCCAGCCGGAAGACCAAGTGCACCGTCGGCAGGCCCGCGTATTCGCGCAGGGCCCCGACGAGGCTCGACCACGGCCCCGCCTTCGAGGGATGGCACACCACGTCGCCCGGCTTGTTCACCACGAGCAGACGCTCGTCCTCGTGCACGATCCAGCCCGGCACCTCGGCCGGCTCGATCATGCGCACCGGACCGGGCACGCGCGCCCGGCGCGGCCAGGCGCACGCGCGCTGCGAGAAGTCGTCGTCCGGTTCGGTCGCGGCCGTCACGGTGTCCGCGCCGAGCGCCGCCCCGCCATCACCCGGGCCGCCAGCCGCGCCGCCCACGCCTTCGG
>JACCDX010652583.1_pt1 | contig 15894 bp, 22 predicted proteins | sample 7449681 | NCBI WGS metagenome assembly JACCDX01 (sample SAMN15323450, study PRJNA562643) | freshwater metagenome | isolation source: river surface water | place: USA:Blue River Watershed | collected 2017-08-18 | reverse complement strand
TTTAAATTTTTACCGACTAATTCTCTTTTTGCAAATTTAAGAGTTCTTAAATCTTTACCTTCTAAATTTGACATATCTAAAACTTCTTCTTCTTTTTTTGTTTTTTTAATTGGTTTTATTGATTTTGGATTATCTAAAATAACTGGTTCCGTTTCAGTGCTTTTTCTAGTTTTTTTTGATGATGTTGGTAATTCAACATGTTCTACTTCTAAACCTGAATATCTTGTACTTCTTCGTGTTGTAGTCATTATTATATATTATTTGAATATTTTAATAAAAAAATTGAAATTAAAAATATATAATATCCAAATGCATATCATATATTTAAAAAGATGCCATTCATGAATAAATTTATTGTTAATTTAAGTATTGCATTATATCCTAAGGGTGTAAAAGGGTTCAGCATAATTGAAGAAGCTAGTGAATTAGGTACTTGTTTTGATTTTCAACGTGATTATAATACTTTTGATAAATATTTATGCACCAAAGAACAAGCCAAATATGTTATAAATTATTTATCTAAGTTTTATGACGAAGAATGTTGCGATGAATATGGAATAACTGATTTTAAAGCCACTGAAAACGATGGTGAATTTGTTTGTAAAGCACATTTATTATCAGATGGTGATGTAGCTGCAGATGAAATTGGTTGTCATGATAATATTAGAGAAATGATATGGCCCGCTGATGTACATGAAGATTGTAGAATTGTTATTGGTAAAAATGTATATACTTTTGATATTGAAATTAATAATATTGATGATGACGATGATGACGATGATGACGATGATGAGGAAGAAGATGAAGATGAAGACAAAGATGCTCAAGAAAATAATATGTAAAAATAACTTAAACAAATATTATCATATTTGTATATAAAATGCCAAATAAAATTAGTCGGGTTATTGATAGATTAACAAAAAAAAATGCCGAATTAATAAAGCAAATAGATAAGGTTTATATTGATAATGGTGAAGCACATCATGAAATAGGTTTATTAAAAGAAACTAACAAAAATTTATTAAGAGATTTATTAACTATGGAAGCAACTGCAAAAGCTCAATCTGGTATGTTAATGATTATTTTTATGTATTGGTTTTTAAAACAATTTTTTTAATCATTTAATTAAAACAATTTAAATATGTATTAATATTTTTGTTTATAAAATGCCAAATAAAATTCGTCGAATTATTAATAGATTGATTAAAAAAAATTTAGAATTAAAATATATAAACAGCGATTTAGATAGTAAAAATATTGATTTAAAAAATATGAATGATGAGCTTCTAGATGAAATTAATATACTAACTCAAACTAATAAAACTTTATCAAAAAATTTATTTAAAATGGATATAACAGCAACATCTCAATTCATCATGATATTAATTTTTACTATTTATTTGTTTTTAAAACAATTATAACTTTTCTTTAAATTATATTTTTTTAAATAATATAATTTAAAACCTATTTAAAAATCTTTAAGTATATCTTATAATAATATATTATTTAATTATTTCCTGCACTAACATAATTTTGAAATAAAATATTATTATTTTGTTTCATATTTGCAGTTTGTTTAGATGTTGTATACCATTCCGGTGGAGTTAAAAATATCGGTGTTGTATTACATGCACTTCCTACATTTGTTACACTTGTGCCTCCACGTAATATACCTGTACCATTTTGTACACGATATGGAAATGGTTTTTGGGCCCCAGTTGGATTTTGACATTGTCTTTGTATTTTTAACGTATGTTGACTTGAATCACGTGGACGATGTATTGTCTTTGTATATGGAGCATTTGACATTTGTAATACCATTTTATAACCATCCGCAGGAGTTGTCGCACATCCATTTGGTCCACATTTAACAAAATAATTTACATATTTCTCTGTATTATTTACATCATCATGACAATCATTTGCTGCAGCCAATGTTTGAATATATTGTCCTTGACTTGCTGTATCCGTTTGATTACCCGTATAAACTGGTTGTACCCAATTATTTGGATATTGGCCTGAATTTATCCATCTATAACGACGTTCTAACATTCCTTTTGTTGATAATACTGATGGCTTTACATAATTATCATTTCCTTCTATTTCAGCTTTTACATCTGGCATATTATAAATTATATTTACTGGGTATTTACCTCCCGTGCCACCGGATCCCATTGGATACTGACCTCTAAATGGTGTCCCTGATTTACTAAATTTCATTGATGTTTTTACGTAAATATTATTATTATGAGAACCATTTATAGAAAATCCAGCATTATCATGAGGAGTTATACTATCAGAATAAATAATCGATGCTAATGTATCTTTTGAACCATATGGACCCTGATAAATCCATTTTTTACTTGTTTTTTTCCCTGATATACTTGTGGCTGTTGAAGCACTATTTATTGATTTTTTTTTAAATGTTGCAAGAGACATTATACTTTATATTAATATTAAAAAATAAACTTTTTATATTAATAACATTTGTCTATTGTCTGGATTATCTTCTAAACATCTTAATAAAAACCAATATAATTTTGTTCCATATAATTTACATAATTTTCCCTTTATTTCTTTGTTAGTTAATATTTCATTTCCAACTAACAAATATTCGTTTATTAAACAATATATTACTAATAATCCTATACTATAATATACTGATTTTATCGATATTTTTGATGGCAATTCTTTTATTTTAAATACTTCTGGATTACTAAAATATGGCCTTTTTATCGGTAAATATATGTGCATATCATTATTTTTTATCGGCAACATATATGAAACATTTGTTAGTATATAGTTATTATCAATAATTATTATATCATCTAAATCTAATCCATATATATTATAACCCATTCCATTAAAATAATTTATTTGCTTTGCTAAATCACCTATCATTTTAATTATCATTTTTTCTGATAATTTTCCATTATTATTTTTTAAACATATAGATAAGGGATTTATATCCGATGCAGTAAAAAAAACTTTTTGTGTATTTTTGTAGCCATTTATAAATAAAAGTATGGCTTCATATATTAAAAAGTTTTTATCATTATTTATTGTTAAAGTGTAATTAAAATCGTTTACATGTGTTAAAATATACTTTGTCATTTTATATTTTCTAATTTTTATTTTTTGTTAGTTTATACGCTATACATAACTTACCTGTAATCGCTTTACAGTCGCTACGCTTTACCAATCATCATCCGATCTATATTTATCAGCCATTGACCATGCTTCACCTCTACTCATATATGAATCATTATCCGATTCCAAATCAAAATCATCTTCGTCTTCATCTTCGCTATACGCAGTCCAATCCACTTCGGCAGACAACTTTGGTCTTGAGGTTGAAATAATTGGCGGCATTATCGGCTTAATTACTAGCGGCTTGGCAGGAGCATCTGCTGCCAATACTGAAGCATAATTTATCTTTTGTGATTGATGCTGTTGAACCTTTACTGGAGCCAAAGCAGGAAATTCCTCAACAACAACTGGTTGTACTTCTTGTTCATCTTCACTATCTTCATCAAGCTGAGCAAACTGACCACCACGGAGCCCTTTAGAAGGAGCAGCAGCAGTTGTTGGCATTGGAGCAACCTTTCTTGATGAATTAATGCGCTTAGTTTCCTTTTCATTCTTCTTAATAGTGGGACAATACTTCACAGTATGTCCCTTCTTAAAACAATAGCGACATTCCATCGCCAATAAAGTAGGACATAATATTTTTGAATTAGGATCTCTCGTCTCTCTAGTATAATGAGAGCGATATTCCGATTCTGACTTGCCCATATCCTGGCATATCTTGCAGAACTTAGTAGTGTTCTTGTTAGAATTCTTAGTAAAAGCAGACATTATTCTCGTAATTAATTGATTGACTTGAAGTTTGATTGATGTGTTTGTTGTTATACTGATTAACTAATGGCAAAAAAGTATTTCAATTTTTTTTAGAATAATAATAATAAAAATAATAATAATAAAAAAATAAAAATAATAATTAATAAAATATTATTATTACAATTACACGTAAAATCATAGATACACGTAAAAAAAGAGCTAATTAAAAATTATTACAAAATTATAAAAATATATTTTTATTGTTTTAATCAAATTTATAGTGAATTCTCTTTACTGTGGTTCCGTCAGGCATAGTAACTTTATGTATAGTTCTCTCAATTATTCTTAATTCATTCTGATCTTTCTTTCGTACTATTAACTTACCATCTTTAGTTGTTTCTTTTTTTAAATTCTCAAACCACCAACCAAAAGTTGGCGCTTCTTCAGTTGGCTTTTCATACCAAACATCTCCATCTAATATGCCTTCGGCCATAAATCCATCTGGATATAATAATATTTCATCTTTTTTACTTGGTTTATTTTTTTTATTTGTTTTATTAGGTTTATATTCTTCAGGATCATAATCTTCATCTTTTTCTTCTTTTGCATCCGGTAGCTCCATATCTTCAACATAACTCTTACTATAAAATTTATTATTACGTTTATCTCTTGGAGAATATGCATGATATAATTTAAATGTTTTTATTACTTGTTTTAAAATAGTTGTTAGTTCATGTATTTTTTTTATATCTTTCGGAGATTTCGGAATCATATAACTAACATCATTCAATATTTCACATGCCTTCATGTAAACGACACTTGCAAATTTAGCTGCGGAACATGTTTTTTTATCAATGCTAAATAATTTAACAAAATTATCATTTGTTATTTTCATCAGTTTTGTTGCATTTTCTATTTTTTGAAAACGGATAATATATAATTCATCATAATACTCGCATTTCTTGCTCTTATTATTCAATTCATCTTGAATATTAAGTAACTCCTTAGCTTGAGTGATAAATTCTTGCTTTGATAACATTTTAATAATGATTTGTTGATATAAGTTTATTTATATTGTTTGCATTATTAAATAAAAGTAATTCAATTTTTTTTTGCCAAAGAAAAAAGTATCGAATGATACTTATTACGGGGATAATATTATTTACATTTTAGATAATATTTCATTACTGATATCTCTTTTTACGCGTTGTTTTTTTGTCACATATATTTCTAATGATATATTTTCACTATTATCTTTATCAAAACCTTCCATTTCAAATTTATATACATCTACTCTATTTTTTTGACCTATTCTATGACATCTACCAATTGCCTGATCTTCTACTGATGGGTTCCAATGTGGTGATACAAAATATATTTCTGAATAATTTTCTTGTAAATTTAATCCCTCACAACCTGTTTGTATTTGCATTACGAGTACTTCTGCTGGATCAGCTAATTGTCTTAACTCTTTTGGACCTGAATTACGACCATCATATGTTTTAACATTTACGAAACCATTATTTTTGAGACGTAATACAATCTCATCTATTTCTTCTAAGAAATGGCAAAATATTATCTTGCCTCTTCCATTATCTTTATTTTGTTTAACATATTCAATAACTTTATCTAATTTACTATTATATTTTAATGCGTCCATGTATTGTTCTTCATTAATTTCTTCACTGATAATATTTTTTTGTAACATACTTGGCATAATACATGCTTGTTTAGCACGAATTAATGCTGTTAGCACACCACCTTTACCAAACATTTCAGCAAGCTTTTTGCGCTTCTCGGCCGAGACCCCTGATATTCCTGGAAGTAAAGAATGAATTTCTTCAGCTAGCGCTTTTTCCTTATTATTTTCCCAATCAATTTTAATAACTTCTTCAAATATTATTGGTAATTGAATTCCTACTTGTTCTTTTGTTCTTTTTAATATAAAATGTTTACCGATAATTGGTAAACTAGTGGGCAATTTATAAAATTCTGACTTCATTCCAACCATTGAACATAAATTATAAAAATCTTTTCTTGAATTTTGAATAGGAGTTCCAGTAACAAGCCATCTAATTTTTGAACGTATTATCTTGCAATAACGATAACGAGTAGTATTTGAATTGCGCAAATGATGCGCCTCATCAAATATTACTCTGCTCCATACTAAATTATGTAAAAGACAATTTTTGCCTTGAAGCATTGAATATGTAGTTATGACAATTTGTGCATTTGATAATAATTCCATGTCAACATTACTTTTATGTGCTCCATGATATATTATCGCATTATGACCAGAAGTGTCATAAATTGATTTGTGCCACTGCTCAATTAAAACCGGAGGCACAATTATGAGTGTTCTTTGCAGAAAATTTACAAACATTGTTGCAATCATTTGTATAGTTTTTCCTAGTCCCATTTCGTCACAAATGAAACCTCCCCTGTAACCCATATGCGGATTAGGTTGCAACTCATTTCTGACACACCACTCTACTCCGTCATATTGGTATTGTTTAAAATCGTACTTTGCTCTGTCTAAAAGTACTTGAAAGCGCTTCATGCGCTCCTCAATTAATTTCTCGAATTCTTCGTTTTGTTGCATTTTAGCTAAATTGATGTATTTTTGGTTATTGTTACTCGTTTTCCGGAAATAATTAATTCAATTTTTTTCAAATTACTTATTAACTAAAAATAATTCTGTAATTTTCGCCTTTTTCATTTAATTCAATTTTTCAAAATTCTTCCCAATTTAAGCTTAACTAAAAATTTTATTATAAGCCTAACTAAAAATTTCTTTGATTTATACTTTTTTGCCTCCCATTCCTTATTTTTCCAATACTTTTTAATTCAATTTTCTTCCTTACTTGTTTCCTTCTTTTCCTTTCCGCACTCACTTATAAATTTCTGTTGCTTGAAAAGTCGCTGATGCTTGAAAAGTCGCTGATGCTTGAAAAGTCGCTGTCGCTTATCCGAAGGTATTTTCGGTAGTGTATTTTAAATAAAGAAATCCGTCCTTATCTTTTAAATCATGGTAAATATGTCCTAAAACAGCAGAAGTCGGTGGTATTCGACCATCAATTGTAATATAAATAGCTTGACTTGCATTTAGGGTCATTCGTTTTCGAATAACCCAAACAAATTGACCAATAGTTAAATCCCATGGAACCAAATACTTTGTCTTATCTAAATCGGGTTGATTATTACGTAATTTTTCACATATTATTGGTACTCGATCCGGATATTTTTCTAAAACTCGATATACTTCTTGACATCTATCTTCAAATGAATGCTTTGATTTAAATGTATTATTTGTTAGTTGAAACATAGTTCTTTTATATAAAAGAAAGAAATATGTTTAAATAATTATTATTATCACTATTATTATCGCTTTATAATGTCGCATTTAAACCAAATATATTTTTAAGAGTTATAAACCATTTTGCCTCTGAAATAAAAGCATCCCATTTAGCTGTAAATAATAATATAAATCCAAATAAGAAAAACAAAAAACGTGATTGATCGTTTATCACAATGTTTTGCCCAGGTTTAAAATAATATATCATTAAAGCAGCCATTGATATTACAAATATGAATTCAAATTTGTTTTTCCAATATACAAAATATGGATTTTTTTCTTGTATCGTAAACTTATGTGAATGAGAAGTGATAATATTTCCTATTGCCATTAATAAAAATAATATTTTAATTACTATAATAAAATATATATACAAATCTAAATATGATATTATCTTCATAATATAATATTATATTATTTCTTTATTTGTTAGTTTGTTCCTTTTAAATGACCGGTAGATAAATTATAATTTATTATTGGTTGTGATAATAAATTTGCCTTAAATTGTTTATTACATTTTAAACATTGTCTAAATGATCCATCAATTGATATTGATTTTGATGTATTATTTAAACAATAAACACATTTATTTGAAAATCTATTTATATCATTCATTTTATATGTTGAAGAATTAATATGGGGTAATTTAAATGCTTCAGAAAAATCGGTAAAATTCATTAATAAATAATATTAAGTTAATTATATTTAATTTAAAACCAATTATAAGGATTAAATCCATAATTTGTTTCTAATCCTAAATGTAATAATCCATGAATTCCAAACGCACTAATCATTAAACATAATAATGTTAGTTGTTTATAATAATTAAGTCTTCTAAAACTATTGAAATTCATTAAAAATATTATTACAACAGATAATAAAATTAGTCCCGTAAATAATAATGAATTCATTGATGGAGCAAAAATAAAATCAGATAACATTATATAATATATTAATAAAATAATATATCTGTCATGGTTATTTCTTGAGGTATATTTCCTTGATAATCACGATAAAATTTATTATATTTATAAATACATACTCCTCCAATAATTACTGGTAAAGAAATAAATCCAGCAAAAGAATAAAGAGGTATCATTATTCTAACAAGTTTTTATTTTTTTCCATATTTTTCTTCATATTCTTTATTAAATTTGCATATTTTACAATTATCTTGTTCACATATTTGTTTATCATTAATAGAACAATATATATGTTTTTTACAACAATATATACCCGAATTTTTACTTCTTACTGCACATGGTAATCCGATAAAAATTTTTGCTCTTTCTTGTGATCCACATCCAAAACAAGTAAATTGTTTATGACAAATATGGCATGACAAATATATGCAATTCTCACAAAAATATTTGTAACATAATTCACACAGCATTTTGTGTTTATCTGTTATACAATTGCAGCTCATATGTTGTTTAACTTATAAGGTCTTCCTTTAAGTTCTTTTTTCATTAATTAATATATGAAAAAAACAATTTAAAGACAATTCGTCTACATAATATGGGGATAAGCGGAGCAACAGATAAGGAACGGCAGCAATAAGGTAAGTTTATAGATTATTATTATGAAATAATATTTTTATTAATATGATTATATATATGCAGGAATTTATAGCCTTGTTTTCGTACAGCAAATTTTAAAAATAAAACAATATTATTATTTGAAACCAGCAAAAGGGCTTATGGCGCAATCGGAAGCGTATCTGCTTTGCAAGCAGGAGGTAATGGGATCGAAACCCATTTGGTCCAAAAATACCTTTATGAAAGGTATTACCAAATATATAGTTAATGGCGACTAGTACAAATAATATTATCTAACAGCAAAAATAAAAATAAAATGTGTTTTTTTATCAAAAAAAGATAATAGCAAAAATAGCACTTGTAATTTAGTGGTAGAATACGCCGTTGCCAACGGTGATACCGGGGTTCAATTCCCCGCGAGTGCATATGGCGGTGTAAGCATCGATGGTTCAATGGTAGAATGCTTGACTTCCAATCAAGTGACCCGGGTTCGATTCCCGGTTGATGCATAAATATAGTTTCATACAGCAATACAAATAGGTTAACGAATTATTTTGAATAATTTTATTGGGTTCAAGCCCCAAAATTGAAACTAGTAAAACGAGGGCTTAGCTCAGAGGTAGAGTGATGGATTCCAAACCCATTGGTCGCAGGTTCAAGTCCTGCAGTCCTCACATAAAGCTCATATAATGTATCGGTTCGCATAATGGTCTTATAAGCCATTCGGCTGGGTTCAACTCCCAGTATGAGCATATTTCTCACTTATCGATTAAAAAAGATATTTTATTTATTTTTAAAAAATATATAAAATTTAATTACTTACTAAATGGACTGCATCATTAAAATAATCTGGATTATATCTTTCATCAATAATTATTACAGGTAAACTATAATTAGTATCTATCAAATTATAATTAATAAAATTATAAATTTGGTTTGATTTTGGTCCTGATAAAATTATAGTTTGATTAGTATATATTCCCTTTTGTAAATCATTACAATATTTTATTAAAAACTTAAAATCTTTTAGTGACAAAGAGTTGTAACAAATTTTATATAATAAATATATCTCATCAATATTATTATGTTTTTTTATTTGCGGTCGATTAATATAAAATATATTATCTTCTTTTTTGTCTTCTTCTTCTTCTGAATAATAACGATTATATCGTCTTAAAATGGGAACAGATAAATTAAATGTTTCTTGTTTTAACAAAGGAGCTTCATCTGGATGTACTAAAGATAATTGCATTTTTATTATTATATTTATTAATTATAAAAAAATAAACTAATCCATATGTAATTCAATTTTTTATATATTTTTATTATTCAGTTTCTATTAATTATTTTAGATAAATTTGTTTTTTGAATAGATCCATCATGATTTGAATAATAAATATTTTGAACTATATATCCTTTCTTCGGAAACAATCTATGCATATTATCTACACACTTTTTACATGGCATTGACATTGTTAATTGCTTTGACTTTGTAAACCTTAAAACTAACATATTTATCTTCTTCTTCCTCCTTATCTTTGGCAGCTTATTTATTGCATCTCGTTCAGCATGTACAGAACAAGTTGGCGATTTATAATTTTCGGAATATAATGGAAAATAATTTTGACCAAAACTTAAAATCTTTCCTCCTTCTTTTTCAAAACAACATGCCATATGATAAAATGTTGTGTTTTCATGACACATACATTTACTAACATCCGTTGTCTGTAAATTAAATCTTTTCTTATACATTATATCAATTAAATTATCCATATTAATATTATTTGTTAGATATTATTTAACTTATTTGTTTTATATTTTTCAATTTTTTATTATATATTTAACAAAAAACAATTTAAAGACAACATATTAATATAATATGGGAATGGTTCCTTACAGCTAAATTAAAACATAAGACTTCTAATCTTAACCGTTGATTTGGAACTAGCAAAATTAGATAGATGCATGTGTAGCGAAGTGGTCAGTTATTTAATATTTGGATTTAAACCGCAAATATTTGTAGTTCCAAATTAATAACCCATAAAAACGCACAAGACTTAAGATCTTGCCTCTTAGAGTTCGTGAGTTCGAGTCTCACCTCATGCATTACATTTTTTCCATATAAATCCTCCTGCTGTTTTTTGCTTATTATTAATAGTTTTACTTATTGATTTTGCCTTAATTCCTGTTTTTTCTTCTGCCTTTTTTATGCTATCATATTTATCAATAAATATACCATCGATAGTATATTGTGAAACTTGTACGGTTAAATCTTTAAATGAAAGTTTATTTTCTCTTAAAAATTTACATCTTTCAGTATTTAATACTGATTTTGTTATTTTTTCTTTAGTTTCTTTTACATTCATCAAATGTTTAATTTTTTTTGACATATCATTTCTTAAATTAACATTGTTATCATATGTATTTTTTAATGTATTACGTATTTTATTAATTGTTTCTTGAGTATGTGTTTTACCAATAAATCCACCACCTTCTCCTCCAGCCGTTATATTATAACCATTTGGAGCAATAGAATTATATTTTTTAATATATTCTTTTTCAAATTTGAATCTTTCCTCATCAAAACAAATAATTAACACTTTAAACGTAAAATTATTAATTCCATACTTTTTTACGGCATTTTGAAGAGCAGGGCATCCTATACCTTTTTCGATTGTTCTTTTATGTTGTTTCCATCTAGTTTCAGGATTTTTTTCTTTTGTTTCACCAATATAGCATTTATTAGTTAAAATATTTGTTATTTTATATATGTATCCCATAAATATAATTAAGGGATTTCTTTATATTATTTTGTTATAAAACAATTTAAAGATATTTTACTTATTTAATATGGGATAAATTCCACTGGATATTGCATACAAATAAAAATTTAAAATAAACTAACTTACATTTAGCCACTAATTAAGGATTCAGCAATTCAGTTGAGGGACGCTTCGACAATGAGATAGAATCCATTACAGCAATTTTAAACTAATTAAATAAACCATCTTAGAGTCGTGGTTGACTCACAATGTTATCTTACATATTCTTTAGCCAGCGATGGTGGTATAGTTTATAGTAAGAGACCAACTTTTACCGAAGGTAGCTTCGCTTTTACCGGTTGCTTTTATCCTTAAAAAGATAATTGATGTGGCGTTTTGTGTATTTTGGCGGCTAAATAAATACATTTTTGGTTTGGTCTTGTGGTCTAAAGGTCATGACTAAGGACTTTGATCAGATTATGGTCTCTAAGTTATCCTTCAATCTGGGTTCGATTCCCAGCAAGACCTTTTTAATAATATTAATAATTAAAAAACTTATTAATATTATATTAAATTAATTAGATAAATATTGATTTAAAGAAACAGAAGAAATATCGATAAAAGAGTCGCTGGAAATTTGCGGTATTTGTGTGAATCTATTTTGGCCAAGAAAAGTTCTCATATTTGTTAGTAAATCTTTGAAATTAATGGTGATTCCTTTTTGATCGATCGTTTTTAAGAAAGAATAAGTTAAAGCTCCTGTATAAGTTTTAACTCCATTAGAAATAATAGCTGCATCAGCACTTGTTTGTTCATCTTTAGAACCAGATAACATAAATACTTGGCCTTTACCAATAGGATTAATTTTTGGATTAGATGTTATAGAAAATGTGTTAGTTGAATTGTTAGTTAAAGTATCAGTCATATAATTAAATTTTAAATCAAAAACAGTTCCACTATAACAAGCATCAATTAATCCGAACATTTTAACGCCATCAACAATATTTGATCTAATAATGGCATTAATTTCATCATCCTTAATACAAGTAGATAATGATAATCCATCAAGAGGAACCAAAAATTGGTCTTTACCTGATAATTCAGTTCCATTTAAATTAATAGAATTAGTACCGTGACCACTATAACCAAAGAATAAAGTGTCACCGGATTTTGCATTTTTAATTAATTTAGTTAGATTATTAAGTATGTTAGTTTTAGTTGGTTTAATAGAAGTATCATCAGTAATAAAAATAATATTTTTGTCTTGGAATCCGCATTTATTAATAAGGAGATTCTTCATATTAGTGACATCGTTAATACAACCGTCGAGTTTTCTAGAAGTACCTTTATAATTAATGCCAACTAACAAAGCATATTTGGTTGGTACAGAAGTTTTTACAAAAGTAGTTGTTGTAATAGGTTTTGTATTATTAGCTGGTTTTGCAGAATATAAAACAGTTGCTTTAGAGTTAGATTGTATATAATTAGTAATAGATAAATAATCATTAATTTTTTTTTGAATTAATTGTTGTTTTAAGCTAATAGGTAAAAAAGATGATTTAATGTTTTTAATATATTGAGATAATTTTGCTTGATTGTTTGCTATAACTTGGTCTGTCATATATTATACCTAAATAAAATATATTTTAAAAACAATTTAAAGACAAATTAATATTATAATATGTGAAGGATTCTTACAGCAAATAAAACACAACAACATTATTATGAGAAATTGGTTCGATTCCAATCTCTATAATAATTTTATTATAGAGTAGCTTAATGGTAAAAGCGCAAGAATCCTGTAATAAAAAGTTTTTACAGCAATTAGCTGGATAAATTCGTATTGTTTAAAGACTGCCATCTTTTTTACATTATTATAAAATCTCCGACGTTATAGGTTATGATAAGCGTTTAATAAAAGAGATTCTTGGGCTAACATACTTGAATTGATGACGTTATTAAAAGTGGGTCAGGTAATGATATTGATGGTTGTTAGAAAACATAAATTATTTGTACCCGGTTAACTCAATGGCAGAGTGCCAGCCTTTTAAATCTGTGGACCGAACTTCTAATTCGAGTTCCAATGATAAGTAATAATAACGGAAATTCGGGGGCTAACATACCTGCGTTAATGATATTATTATTATGGGTCACCATGCGATGAACATAGCTGGAGGTTGTGGGTTCGAGTCCCATGCCGGGTGTTAAAAAAGAATTATTATAGGTAATATATGAATAATAATATTTATATATTATAAATGGATCATCCGCCAGTAGAAGGCAAGTATCATCCAGCGGATTTTAATCGTGGTGCATCTGATTTTAAACAAATAATTTATAATGAAGATGAGACTAATAATCCGTTAGATTTAAAACTATCTACAAATTATTTAATAAGATACAGAGTAATTGGAGAATTAAGAGAAGATTATATTGGTACATATATTGGAACAAAACATTCTTCATATTTTTTTCATATGTTATATATTCGTGATGCACGTAGTGATGATACAGATCCGTATAAAGAATGGAAACCATTTCCGGGTACTTTTCCAAGCAATAGTGTTCCAAATCATATAACTGATAGTATAATTTCATCAGCATCTATATCAGGAGAAATTAAGTATCAAAATATAATAGGAATTCATTTTAATTATTTGCGACCATATAGAATTATTGATAATGAGCGTGAAGAATTAGATATAAATAGATATGTTACAATATATTCTTTAGGTTCATACGGACAACAAATTAGTTCAAAAATAGGTCCAAATATGATACCTGAGTTAGTTGCAACTATTGATAGATTGTATGATACTGTAACTTATAGTCCTCAACAAAATAAATTTGAAACAAGTAAAGGATTACCTAATAGGACACGTGTACGTAAAGGGTTACCAACCGGTACAATAGCACATATAAAGGGATTTTTGGGTGATTTTAATGCTGGGAAAAAAAGAAAAAACAAAAATACAAGAAGACCTAACAAAAAGAGAACTAGACCTAACAAAAAGAGAACTAGAACTAACAAAAAGAGAACTAGAACTAACAAAAAATTGATATAATTTTTATATTATAAAAAGTGTTATAATATAAAGATACAATAAATATGGCAATAGAAATGAGTCAATTTAATAAGTTATATAATAGAAAATTTGAATACTTAATAGGAAAAAGATTTGTATCAAGTAATCCAAATTTACAAAAGGTACAAATAAGAAAAATAGTGGAAGAAATAGATACAGGTAAATATGAGATATATATAACAAAAAATATGATAACATATAAGAAGGAATTTGGTTCAATAATGCAGTTATTTGATTATTATTATAATCGCGGATACACTTTTGAAATATAATGACCGAAATATAATTGGCTCTGGAAATTTCTGCCAAATTTACCGGAAATTTCCGGAATTAAAAAGCCGCGACCAAATACTACTATCCACCGCACTCTTATCATTTAAAACATTTATCGTAAACGGACAACTATAATCCGAATCCAATGCTACACACGGATCACATTTATTTTTTTTAAAAGAAAATCCGGGTATTTCTGATTCCATTTTCCCTGGATCAATACGCGTCTTTTTTTCTATTGGAAATCCGGACTGCCTATCTATTCCGTCAAAAATTGTCTTTTCCATATATGAATTTCCGTTTAAATCCGTCGCACATTTTATTGTATTATGAGGTATAGATGTATAATGATATTGTTGGTTGTTAGTTGGACTAACACCTAAATCTATTCCATTTAATAAAAATTCCCCTTCTTTTGTATTCCAAGCTAATAATTCCGTTATTGCCTTTGAATTATATAAACGCATATCTTTATTTAATGCTACACCTGGATCTACTTTTATAATTTTATCATTTCCTACAGCTATTAAATATTGTTTAATCAATTCGTCATCCCAATTCCAATAACCTGAAGTTAGATATGACTCCATTTCTTCAGGTGACACTTGTTTCTCCAAAATTGTCATATCAAAATGATGATTATTTTCATTTACGGTTTTCTGATAATTTAAAAAACGATGTATTAAATCATTTGAGAAACCTTCTTCAAGATTATATCCAAATCCAAATTTAAACAAAACTTTGTAAATTATAAAAATGAAACAAACTAACAAAATGGAAATTAATATATATTTTTTTATATTTTTATTTATGTGCATTTAAAATAAAAATATATTATATTTATTTAAATTTAAATATAGAAACCGGAGCCGTATCCCATATGAGAAAATCTATAAAGAATCATAAAAACAATTGCTAAACCAACACCTAAATTCATATTATACATTAAAGCCAATAAAATGAAGGCTACTAAAATTAAATTGCCTAAAAATGTATCAAACAAATTTACAAAAAGACTTGGAACAGCAAACATTACAACC
>JACCDX010053388.1_pt1 | contig 15900 bp, 14 predicted proteins | sample 7449681 | NCBI WGS metagenome assembly JACCDX01 (sample SAMN15323450, study PRJNA562643) | freshwater metagenome | isolation source: river surface water | place: USA:Blue River Watershed | collected 2017-08-18 | reverse complement strand
TTTTAATATTAATCATTTTGTTAAATATTATCTAACTATATCAGAGCCATGCATTAAACTTAAATACAAAGATTTTGGTTTACCTCAGAATTTTAAACGAGAAAACTATATACAAAGAGCTGCTAATGAGATAATATATTGCGAAACTTATAAAAAGAATCTCGATCTTGAATCATATTATTCTGAAAATGATAATGGTAAAAAATCTCTTAACACTCTAGAATCTATACTAGAATTTTATCAAAATACGTTTGGTAAAAATAATACAAACTTGTTTACAAAAAACATTGAACAAGAACGCCATTTTTGGAACCTAGTGTTATGTATTAATGGAATCAAAGAAGGTTATATAAATCACAATGATCCAATGACAGAAATATATGACTACTCTGAAGTTTATAAAACTAATGCTGGAAAATTAATCAACATTAAGTATAAAAAATTTGAAGCAGCAGATCCTATGTACATATATACATCTGAAAAAAATCTTAATATGACACTAGGTTCAAATGAAGCAAAAGTTTTAGATATTAATATAGAATCTGAATATTGTATATTAGATAAATCTAAGAGTACTTTTATATTAAATAATCTTTTAGGGTATCCGTGTAAGAATAAACCGTCAAGCAATTTCATTAAAATGAATGCTTATATAAAATTTAATGACAAATATAATCAATTATTTAAATCATCCATTACAGAACTTATACTCTTTAGTTTTCTCATTCCCGAAAATGTATATTCTGTAAGATCTTCTGAAAATGATTTAATAAAAAGTGGAATATATACAAAAACTTTAAGCTTTAATGGTTTCTTTAAAAATACTCTAGATATTGGTCAGTTTTGCTTTACACCAGAATAAACTACAGACTACGAAAGCCTGGAGTATACAGACTACGAAAGCCTGGAGTATAAAAAGTGATTTTTATAATTTTGCAACTTTTTACAAATAAAAAGTCATCTAAAATGTCTGAATGCTTAGCTTGCACAGAAATATGCGATAATCCTATTCAACCATGTCAACACTATGTTCATATAGAATGTATAATTCGCACAGGAAAACCAATATGTCCAGCATGTACAAATCCTATTGAATTAACTCCAGAACAAGAAGTTGAATTACAAGATAATCGTGAACGTATACGAAGAGAAAATCAAGAACAAATCGAACAAGAAGATCGAGAAGTTGCTAGAAATATAGAACGAGAACAATCAGGTATCAGACATAGAAGAAGATTTGACGCTATTATAAATAGAACTGAAGTAACATTTGAGCCATTTAGGCCACTTCCAAGAGATGAACTTATGATGGCTATGTTTGCTTTTACATATGCTATTGAACAAGGTCAAGGAGAAGTTACTGTAAATAGAGCTGTATTTAGACTATATGAATTAACTCAAGAAATGAGAGAACTTGGTATAGAACTTGGTGTTGAAATATCAGAAATGATAGATATCATGAATCTTGTTACAAGTTCTTAATATACACTCTTGAATTACAGACCGCGACCATGAGTGCACCACGACAAAATGTAAAAAAATAAATTATATAACATATAATTTATAAATATGAAATCTAACAAACTTCCATTAAATGTATTAAATAAGGTTCAAAAATCAGAAACTTTTATTCCTGAAAATATAATGAATATAAAATTTGAAAAATTAAATAATCTTACAGATTATGAAAAAGAACTTCTTGTTAAAAATATAAGAGACGTGTTAATATCTAAAAATAAAACACAAGATGGAAAAATAAAATATAGCCAGATTGATGAAATAGATAATATAATTATAAAAGGAATATCAAATAAACTTAAAATCTAAATTGTGCGTACACTCTAGGCTTGTGAGGCATGTACACTACACAAGAAGTAGGACTTCGAGAGTATAAAATATTTTTTATTTTACTATTATTAATAAATGCCTCATTCTAGAAAAAAATCTAAATTAAAATCAAAATTAAAGATTTTAAAAAGTAAAAGAACAATTAAACCAGTAGAATCTATTCCAAAAGAATCTGTACGAGACCTTCCAGATTCTATATTATTAGATATTCCAGAGTCAAAATATTCTAAATGTATCGCTGATGATTGTTATTTTTTACCTATTAACACAACTTTGTCCTCAAAATCAGTAGGACAATCTATGACTAATCCATATGAAATATCAGGTAAAATTCCTAATCAACCTGATGATTCAATGATAAAATGTATTAAACAAAATAAGTATTATGATAGAGAAAATAAAACTTGTAGCAGTTTAACTCAATCCTCATGGGATAAAATTCATATAGCTGATAAGTCAGCATATTGTTCTAATAATTATATGACATATAATCCTGAAAGAAACTCATGTACAACAAGCTTAAACGACTTTAAATATTATACAAATAAAATAGAAGACCTTATGCTTCAGAAATCTAATAATATGAAGGATCCTGAAATTAAAAAATATATCAAATTGTTAATTAGCGTTGTATCTAGAACTCTTACTATAGTAAATGGTGATTCTATACCTCTTGATCTTGAAGAAATTAATACATCAGAAGATTATTATAAACAAAAAGAAGAACTCCTTTTTCTACTTAAAAATATTAATAAAAATCTTAAAGAAGCATATGGAGATCCTGAAATTGATGTTCGTAAACTTAAATTTTATAGATACTTAATGCACGAAGATAATGTATAAGCTATGAGTATACTTAAAAAATGCTTAAAGATTATATCTACAGTCAGTATAGAGTAAAATCCATTACGTATGTTCTTATTTTATATTATAAAATAAGCTTGAAATCTCTCCCAAAAATGATATTTTTCTAGTTACTAATATTACACACAAAAAAAATTTGTGTGTAAGATCTTCAAAATTTATAATAGCTATAAACTGTATAAAAATAAATATTTTTCCTAATATTATACTAAAGGCTATTTTTTCGGCAATTTTTAACATGTTTTTAGGACAAAAATCTTCTAAAAATTTAGAGCTTAGTTTTATCCATGTTTTAGACTTTATATAACAAGATTTAGGGTTAAACTAAAAGTTGTTTTCTTGTTATAAGAAATATGTTATTTTTGTTTTTCTACACACCAAAGAATTTTACTCCATGAAAAAGTAAAATTCTTTCGTATGTAGAAAAAGTAATTTAAATATATATTTTATATTATAAAAAGATGTCAAAATTTATATGCGATAACTGCAATAAGGAATTTTCAAGCAAAGGAAATCTTAAAATACATCGCGAAACTGTATGTTTAAGACTTGAAACTAATGTTTTTACTTGTTTATATTGTAATAATAACTCAACTCGAAAATCTAATTTAGATAAACATTTAAAAATATGTCCCAAACGAGAAGAGTATTTTTTAAAACAACAATTAGAAACTATTACTAAAGAAAAAAATGATCTATTGTTAAAATCTCAAGAAAGCGAAACTGTTTATAAAAATGAAATAGAACAACTTAAGAAAGACCATGAAAATTTTCGCTTAGGAACAAAACAAATGATACAATCTCTTAGAGAAGATAATATTTTAAAAGATAAAAAGATTGAACATCTTAAAGGCGAAATTAAAGTCTTTAAATTAAGAGATCAAGAATATATAAAACTATCAGAACGTACAAAACAAGTTAATATTGTCAATAATAATGTTAACAATATAGGAAATATATATGTTCAAAATCTTGAACCTATTACAGACGAATTAATTAAAGAAACAGGTTCAAAAATTGGAATGATGGATCTTAAAGATGGTGCTCCTGGTATTATTAGGAAGTTTCAACCAGTATTAAAAGATAAAATTGTTTGCACTGATACTACAAGAAACTCATTAATGTACAACTATAATGGTCAATTAAAACGTGATGCTCGTGGGCAAATGCTTACAGATAAAATTGTTAACAGTACTAAAGATCAATACAATATTTGCAAAGATGAAATTGCTAAATATTATATTAATCTTAACGAAAAAGAAGTATCTCAAATAGAACGCGAAATTAATGATGAACATTTTGAGAATTATAAAGAATATGTAAGAGCTATAAAGACAGACTCTGAATTTTCAAAGAAAAAGATAAGCAATAAAATATCAAAAAGTATAGCAAAATTTTCTAAATCCAAAACTCAATTTGAAAATAAAGTTGGAAGTTGTTCTGTTGTTGAAGAAATAACAGACCTTGAACATAACGAAGAATCTACAAACTCAGTAAGTGTAAAAACTGAAGGTAAATTTAATCCTGTAGCATCAAGAAAACAAACCCTTATTAATGGGCGTATTTTTGAATTACATTTAGATGCTCATGGAAATATTATAAGAAAAATACGTATTAGAAGTTCCGGATTACCCTATTTAACAGATGAAGAAACAGATCCTAGCTCAAGAGAACAAAGTGACAAAGAAGTTGAAAGTGGTTGTGAAGAGTTACCTCAACAATCTACTGATAGATATTCTTATTGGACTCATGCACTCAACTCACGATCCTCTACTACAGACCGCGACGACCTGGATTATCACGATATTCGTATGGATAATGATTGTTATGGTTTATAACGTCTTTATATTGAATATAAAGATACGGTCGCTCAGAGGGACTTGCTCGAGGAATCTACTGAGAGAAATTAAATATCATTCTGACGTATAAATTCTTCTTTAGAAATTATACCAATACCATTTTTTTGAGCAGTTTTTATTTTACCACTTGTTGAAGTAGTGTCTTTTACCACTAATATCGTTGTTCTTGACGACACGTCATCTACCACAGTTCCTCCTTGTTGTTCTATACGAGTTTTTAAGGCTTGATCTCTAAATCCTGTAAAACATATAATTTGTCCTACAAATACTCCAGTAGTTTGTACTCTTGGAACAGTGTTAAGTCCTGCAAATTTAGCAAGATTTGTAGTTTTTTTAAATTCTATAATAGAATTCATTACATCTTCAGCATTTTTCTTTATTCCTGCAGTATTTATACTCTTAATAAAAGCCACAGGCTGTACATTGTTAATTAAATAGTTTACTATATCCGGCTGTGCTAACAGTTCTGTTATCTTTTTATCTCCAAGACCCTTAAACATCGCACTACCTATCATTCTATTCTTAATAGAATCTTTTTGAGTACATAATCCAAGAGATTGAACTATCTTTTGTGCTGATTTAGTTTGAAATCCGTCAATTTGAACTATCTGGGCTTCTGTTAATTCTAATATTTTATCTACTGTATCATATCCAGAGTTTACAAATTTTGTAATTGTAGCTTCTTTTAATCCCTTAGCTTCGCATGCATCAAAGAAAGCTACTAATTTATTTATTAAACTTTCTTGAGACTGAATTTCTGTGTAAATATCTACACCTTTCCATTTATAGTCTTTAATTGGTATTTGAGCTTTTGTAGATTTTACTACTTCTACAATCTTTGGTATAACATCTCCACTACGAATTACGCGTATTTGTGTTCCTGGTCCAATATTGTTATCTACGATCCACTTTGCATTAATACCACTTGCTCTAGAAAGTTCAACACCATCTATTATAATTGGCGTGTACACAACAGTTGGATGGTATGTTGAATATCTTGACTGAGTCCATTCTACTCCAGTAACTGTTGTTGCTACACTAGATTTATCTATTTTAAATGCACAAGCTGATTTTGGATTTTCTCCAGCTTTTTCTTGCTGAAGATCATCTCTTTGAATAACAAGACCATCCATTTCATATTTACATTCTGATTGTGATACTTTTAATATTTGAGTTAATGTCTGGACTGTAAAATCTCCTTGAACAATTCCATTTACTATATTCCATCCTTTTAAACTTAATTCTTGTATGTCTTTAATATAACTTGTACTTGTTTTCTTTAGAGAATAATCGTGATATACTACAAAATGCAAATCACCTAGAGCTTCTTCGTTTATTTCTTTTGAGTTAACAAGACCCGCTACAAAATTTCTTGGATTTGACGCTTGACTAGACCATTTTGTGTTAAACACATCAATAGGTATTATGAGTTCACCTCTAAGTATCATCCCTGTAGTCTTTTTACACTCACCAAAGTTTAAATATGGAATTAAATGTGATATATCACTACCAATAGTTCCATCTCCTCTAGTTGCAAGACGTTCTTTAGTTCCTTCAGTATACCATAATGCGGATATACCATCAAGCTTTGTAGAAATTACAAATCTTGAATTTGAATTACGTTTCTTAAAGAGTTCAAGAGCTTTATCAGTCTTACATTTATCTAAACTACCCATATAAACTGGAAGTGTTACCTTTTTATTGTTACTCTTGCCTAAATACTGATACTTTTCATCAAAAGCCTTCTCATATTCAGAGACAAGATAATCAAATTCTTGATCACTTATTAACGGTTCTCCGGTATTGTAGTAAGCATCACTATATACTGTAAGTTGATTATAAAACTTTTTTTTATCACTTAAGTATTCGGAAACTCTTATCATTCTTTGAAATAATGTACCTAATTCTTTATATATCATTTTATAGTGTTAAAGAATGTGCAAATATTAAAAAAAGATATGCCCCGTAAATCGAAGAAAACAAAAATTGTTGTTATAAAAGAAGATGACGGTCCTAAAGATTTTGATCTCAAACAACCAGCTTTTCCTAATATGCCAGTGTTGTACTTAGAATTTTTAGAAAATAAACGCAAGGTTAAACCTGAACTACGTTCAGAAGATTATGTACCAACTTTTACTAATGAGTCTGTTATACCAAATCATGATATGCAACAACTTATAAATGAAGTTAGTAGTCAAATTAGAAAAGAAGAGGAGGAATTTAGAATAGACAATTATCCAATTGCAATGTCCCCTCCAGTAAGTCCTCCAATAAGTCCTAGACAAGAAAGTATACAATTTAATACTAAACTATCCCAAGAAGAAAATAAAATATTAGAAAATACAGAAAAACCAGTAGAATCTATAGGAAGTGAAACCATCGTTCCTAGAGAAATTCCAAGTATTAAAGTAGATGTTACGGTTGATGACGACTATGAAACATTTAAAGAAGAAGAAAAAACATATGTTCCAAAGCATAGACCTTATATTGCAAGAGAAAGTCCTCCAAGTTATATAAAAGATTCTCCTAGAAATGAACATATTAATTATAAGTCTAGTTTTGAACAAACTTCAAGTAAAAGATACGACTTTAATGATTCTCCTGAATTATCTCCTATTATACAAGAACATCCAGAAGAACGTAAACCATCAAGACCTAAAGAAGTTGATCCTTTAGATGCAATTCTTAGCGGTGATGTATTCTTAGACTCTGTTAAAGAACCTTATAGCTTTTCTCATCATACAAAAGAACCTGTTCAGTTTCAGCAACCTGTTCAAGTACAGCAACCAGTCCAACAGGCTCAGTTTCAGCAACCAGCTCAAGTGCAGCAACCAGCTCAAGTTCAACAACCTGTTCAGCAACAGGCTCAAGTACAACAAAGACCAACTCACATCCCATCTGCTAGTCAAATTCTTAGCGGTGGAATATTACCGCCACCTATAAATGGACCTAAACATATAAGCGAAAATCCATCTCCACAGGAACTTAAAGAAATTAATCAAAGAGAAGATTTATTATTTAAATTTGGTTTACTTAGAAGATATTATCGTGAAGTTAAAATTCCAGATTTTGATAATCATACCGATATCAGTGTTTTAAGAGTAGAATATGAACGTCTCGTTAGACAACTTAAGCTTGATGAAGCTGTTGAAAATTATAAAAAATATATGACAATGGGCTTTATGATTATGGAATGGGCTATTAAAAACTTTTTAAACTTTGATGAAATTGACGGTTATGCAGCAAATCAAGCTCTTAGTATGAATAAATATGAAAAAATTCTTATTCAAATTGGAGAACAACAAACATTTGATCCTAATAAACAATGGTCTCCATTATTTAATCTTATTTTTGCGATAGGTTCAAATACAGTTATCTTTGTTTTCCATAAAATGTGCTTACGTGGTGCAGGTAATTCAGGATTAATGAATAACATTATAGGAAATATGGCAGATGGAGGTAAAAGCTCAAGTCTAGGAGGATTTAACCCTCCTCAAAAGTCAGCAAAAAAAATGAATCGTCCTTCATTTGAAGGTTTAGATTTAGAAACTTCTTCAAACTCCAAAAAAAATAATTAATTTATTTTAACATAATTAAATGAATGTATATAAGCTGTTACATACAGCTCAAAAGAATATTAATTATCCAAAATTAAGAATAGTTCCATTTGTGGAAAATCCTAAATTTGTATTAATGTTTACAATTGCTGGAGAACGTGCTGCGTTTCCAGGAAGTATTAACATAACAACAGATCATGAACTCTTTGACCGTAGAACATTTTTTGGTAGAATACTTCAATCTGGAGAAATTGCAATTCAACCTTCTCTGACTATGAATAAAGTATCTGTAGAACTTATATCAGACATAAATGATAATCTTGAAGAATATATAAGAAAAACAAGTTATTTAACAGAAAAGTGTGCATTGTGTAATGAGAAAATTCAAGATAGTTATTCAAAATTAGTTGGATGGGGACCTGAATGTGCTAAAAAATGGGGTCTAAAATGGTCTGAACTTAATCCTATAGAATTTAATAAAAAAGTCCAATTAATGAAAAATGACATTACTAGTGTAATCTCAAATAAATATAAATACGATCCATATGTTATATATGGAAAAATTAAAGGTTCGCGAGGTAAAAGTCTAGACAACCTTTACGACGGGCTGGAGAGTAAGTATATTATTGATTTTATAAATCAATGTAGAATTATAGAAATATGGCTATCAAAACTAATTAAAGTTGTAAATTCTGATGATTTTAGCAATTTTATATACGCGCAATTACGAAAATATCATAATACCGATAAATTTATTATACTAACTGAAACACAAAAAATTAACGAACTTCTCGAAAAATGGAACTTATTCAAGAGGGCTCCAAATAGTCTTAAAAAAATATATAATCCATTATTTCTAGGTCCTCTCTGGAATCAATATGTAATAAAAACAGTAAATTCTGGAAAAATTATTCTAGATAAAAAATTAATGTTTACAGCTTAATTGCAGTTCACTGCATCAGGAGTCTAGTTCACCAGCTCAGGATTTTTACTTTAGTAAAAATCTACACTTGCAGTTTAAAGTGTTTGAATATTTTCAGGAAATTCAATTCCTATATAAAAATCTTTAGAGTCACACATTTTTCTATCAACAAGAGATAGCTCATCAGTTAATTTCTTCATACGCTGATTAAGATTCTGAAAATTATCTACTATATTTTTAAGATCTTTTTCTCTTGACAGTATTTTATACTTTTTTAAAGCTTCAAGTAATTCATTCTCATTTATATGATGAACATAAGTTTTCTTAGATGTTATACATTTTGGGAAACACTCTTTTAACATATATAACAAGCTGATATACTCTTGTTCTTGATTTAAGATGTCTTGATCAATTTCAAGTCTTGTATTTATATTTTTATACATTTGAGAAACTTCTATAGAATCTTCTGGAAATTGGATTAAATCTATCTGAACTTCTACATCTTGCAATATATCAATAGGAACTTGTTTTAACGCATTTAACCTATGTTGTCCATCTAATACAGATACCTCTGTATTTAATACATATCCAAGTATAATTGGATGATACATCATCTTTGATTCAATAATACCAGATGCTATGTTTTCAACATGTTTAATGTCAAGATGACGTTGAAATTTATAAGGTATAAATGTTTTATTAATTAATTCAGATCCTTTTACAATATATACTTTTTTATTTTGTGTTGTATAAAGAAGAGTTTGATTTTCTAAAAAGTTTAGAGTTAAAGCATAACCTTTAACTATTCTTAAAATAGATTCTTCGTTATCTTCTAATACTTCTTGTTCAGGTTCGGAATCTGATTCTGTATTACACTCCAGATGGGATCTCTCTGGCGACCCGAGCCTTGGCGAGGCCAAGGTCGCCTCGCGGTCTGTAGACACTATAACTCTTACATTTTCTTCTTCAGGTTTAGGCTCTGATTCAGAAACAAAAAGACTTTTTAACCCTGATATTAAACTATTCATTCTAATATTTTATGTTTACTACCAATTTATTATTAAAATCACTTTTTACGCTCCAGATTTAAATCCATCCAACAGATTGTTGAGATGTATCTATTAATTCATATTCTACAGGTTCCATTGTTATTGTTTGTTTCCAATGTGGACATACTACAGTTGATAATACATAAGCTACTTCTTTTGCTGTATTTTTTGGTATTAATATCACATTATAACCATTATTTCTTGCCCACTGAACCCATTCATCTGATACTCCGAAACGCTTACCTGGACCAAATGCTTCTTGAATACCTATTCTTAACCAACAATTTGGTAATGGTTGTTGCATCATTGGAGTAAAAGGCACATTTAACGAATTTGGAAATATTCCTCCTAATGGAGTTAACATGTTAGGATCATATACAAGAGGTGAATGTTCAGCATATGGAGAAGAATAATATCCTCTTTGAAAATCTATATTAGATCTATATCCACGATGTCTGTTATAACGTCTTGATGGACTTCTGCGATTTGGACTACGTCTATAAGGACTACGGCGATACATTTATTTTATATCCAAGAAAATGAATTTTAAATATTGCTTTTTATAAAATAAAAAGCTGATTATAAATATGAACTACTTGCTTCAATTTGACGGAGGATCCTCTGGAAATCCAGGTCCTGGTGGCTCTGGTGCTGTTTTATTTAACAACTCAGGAGAAATTATCGCAAAACTTAGTCAAGGTCATAAAAAGTGTACAAACAATGAAGCCGAATATTTAGGCCTTATAATTGGCCTAGAACGTGCTATCGAACTTGGAATTTATTATTTAAATGTAGAAGGAGATTCTTTACTTGTAATTAATCAGCTTAATAAAAAATGGAATGTTAATGCTAAAAATCTTAAACCACTTTTTGAAAAAGCAAATAACTTATTATCAAAATTTCATAAAATAACTATTAACCATATTCCAAGATCTAAAAATACAATTGCGGATGAATTATCGTGGATTGAAAGACCATCGTGAACTACGATTCAGACATGGTCTGTATCATCCATTCAACAATTGTATTATAAACTTTTTGACTAAGAGACTGTTTACCATCACGCTCTGTATATTTTAAATCTTGACGAAGTTCAAATATAGCTTTGCGAAATACTATAAACTCAGATTGAGACTTACATTTATCTAATATTTGCATAAATCTTGTTTCAATAGAACTTATATAATTAAATGTTTCAATATCATTTATAAGTAAAACAATAGAAATTAATAAATCTATATTTTCACATTCAAGTTCACCTCCATGATATATTATACGAATATAATTTTCAAAACCTATAATATGCTTTGAATTGTATATACTATCAGGTAAGCTCTCTTTATTTTTACCACAATTATATATAGTTTTACAAATATCTTTTAACATTTTCAATCTAGTGTGTCGTGGTATATATTAATTAATCTTTGTATTTCTTTAAATCGATACACTCCTGAGGGATCTTTGGTTCCGATTACAGATCGGTCCACAGTCGCATTCCAAAGGCATACTCAGACTCACAAATTGTAGAAAAGTGATTTTTTTAATAAAAACAATCATATTAAAAAGTTCACAAAAGATGAAATATACTATTACAAGTATTAACAAAAGAAAAGCTTCAGGGTCTGATAACAAATCAAATAAAAAGAGAAAATTAAATATTTATCATGTCCCTCATTATACGCAAAGAAAAGACGATTTAATTGATCAATATGAATTTATATCGAACTGTATTCAAGCATTTGACAATTTAGATATTCCAAGTATTAAAGAACTTCAAACTAATGAATTCTGGAACATGGAAAATATAGAAAACATTCATATAAACCATAAAGAATTTAGTTTATTAAGTAGTGCATTAAATAACGTAAATGACAATGAAAAACTTAAGAAATTTATAGATATATTTAACTTTGTCAAATTCTCTGACGATTATTATAAAAAATGTTTTTCAGTTGAACTTTCAGATTCAGAAGTCTTAAGTAATCAACAACAAAGTATAATACAGTTATTACACAATATATATTTTAGATGTACTCTAGATGAAAAAATTTGCAAAGATTTCTTAATTTTTCTTAGTTCTAAAAAAATTCTTATTGATCTCGAACATGCTTCGGAAATTTTTAAAGATTGCATAGAAGCAATACCTATACATGCTCCGGAGTCCAACAAATATAATTTTGAAAAATTCTTTGCAAAAATCCTAGAACATTCTATACACAGTGTCAAAGGCACTCCGAAGGACTTGTCTGTACACTCCAGATCGGCCCGAAGGGCCTCAGAGGGCTTCGGGGTCTTCGACCCCTCGGAGGGAGGCATCGCCTCCCGATCCGCCCGACGCGATGAAGTCGCGATATTGTCGTGGTGTGTACACAATATGTTGCAAAAAATAAATTATAAGGTAAATTCTAAATACTTTGATATTATTAAAAAAAGTATTTATGATATTTTTGATATGTTAAAAAAGAATGATATAAATGTTAACAGTTTATATAAAGATCATGAAGTTAACAAAGATATAACTATCCTAGAATTATGTATTATAACTTATTTTAATAATCGTGAATTGTGTTTAAAGTATCTTAATACTCAATTATCTTTAACAGATACAGTTAATGTAAAGGATGTAAAAAATAAACCTAACGTGTTAACAAAAGAACAATTTTTACTTTTTGTATTAGGTAAAATAATAACAGTTAAAGATGCGTTTGAAATTATCTTAAAATTTAAAGATATTAAAATAAAAGAGTTATTCTTTTTTGAATTGTTACACTCTAGTAAAGTTTCAAATCAAGACTTTTTAGACTCAAAAGAAATTATTTATATGATTCTTAAAGATCTTGTTATTTTAACTATAGAAAATCCTTCAAGAGCTTGTTCTAGTATAAAACAACGTATTCAGTGTGATATTTCAAAATATAAAAATATATCTAAAATATTCGATTTTTATCCTGATTTTATTAACGATCTTAAAATGATAAGAAACACAGTAAAAACAGAAAAAGTAAACGATTCCTTAAGTTTTAAATATAGAATGTTACACGAAGAATGGACTAATGACAGTGTAGATTTTTTCTTTGAATAAACCTCCAGGTGGGTATCTTATAATATTATAATATTATAACAAAGTTTAGTCAAAGTTTATAGCATTCCAATTAACAGTTTTCTTTTGGTTACACTCTAGATCGGCTTGGAGTCTGTCAACTTCTATATCATATTCTAGATCTGAAGTATCTTCAAATTCTGATTCTTCTCTTGAACTAGGATCTGTCTCTTCATCTGTTAAATAAGGAAGTCCGGAACTTCTAATACGAAATTCCCTAACAACTTCTCCATTAGCATCAATATGTTGTTCAATTATTCTATTGTTTACTAATATTTGTCGTCTATTTACAACAGGATTAAACGATCTCTCAGAGGGCTTCGGGGTCTTTGCCTCCCGATCTGCCCGACAAAATTGCGACGCAATGTTCCTTGAGCCATTTGGCTCCTCACGGTCTGTAGACTGTTCTTGTAAAATAGATTTAGGTATTTCTTGAATTTGTACACGGTCTGTGGAGTGTAAACCGAAAGGGTTATGAATGTCTATATCGTGGGTTGTTTTACACTCACGGTCTGTAGAATTTGAGTCTAATAATTTTTCTCTTATAATTTCTTCAAATTGAGATTTAGATTTAGTTGCTAAAACAAGAATTTTTGTAATTTTCTTAGTAATTTTCTTTTTTGAAAGTTCTGTTTTATTCTTAAGAGCTTTTGAGTATGCTTTATAATTTTCATATTCATAATCTTTTTTAGCACGTTCAGAATCTGACATATTATTAGATTCTAAACTAGCATAATATCTATCAATTTCATCTTTATATATTTTATATTGAGATTCAGTACTGCTTAATATTTTATCTGAAATCATACGTCCGTTAGCATCACGTTTGAGTTTTCCGTTGTAGTTATACAACAGCGAGTTTCTTGTCGTATCAGTACAAACAATACGATCTTTAAGAAGAGGTTGAAATTTACGCATAATACCAGGAGCGCCTTCTTTAAGATCCATCATTCCAACTTTCTTACCAGTTTCGCGAATCAGTTCATCTGTAATAGGCTCAAGATTTTGAATATACAAGTTATTATAAGTTGTATTGTTATTGTTGATAATACTATTAATAACAGGAGGTGGTTTTTCGCGATCAAGTTTATCTTTATCTTGGAATGTCTTAAGTCGGCCTTTATAGTATTCAATCCTTTTATTAAGTTCAGTGTTTTGTTCCTTAACTGATTCATACATTATAGAAGAATTACTGCGATACTTTGTATATTCTTCTTGAAGTTTTTGATAATCTTCTTTTAGCTTATTTATTTGAGAAGTATGGTCTTCAGTTAGTCTTAATATCTCTTGATTAAGAATATATTCATTCTTCTTTGAACATGTAACCATATGTACATCTAGATTTGTTTTACGCGTAAAGGTTCCATTACAATAAATACAAATCTGATTAGTTTGGCGATTACAAACAGTTTCCGTATGAACTTTAAGATTACCTTTAGTTGAAAAAGTCTTTTTACAAATATCGCATTGATATTTTAAAGACATTTTATATTCGTTAGATTAAACCTTTAAATCGTTTTTCTGATTTATTAAGAATAAATCAGAATTTATTCTTAGACTCAAAGAAACAGATATTTTTAATCGGACATTTTAAAGCTATCGTTAAGTCTAGAAGATACTCAAAGTATTCCATTTTAGCCTTAAAACTAAAGTCTAGAAAAATAAGAGTTATTTTAAAGATCATATGAGGAAAATTGTAAAAAATATATAAGAAATTTACCCTTAGAGTTAAATACTTTTTATACTAAAGAAATTCTTAGTTTTTACTAGTTTTTAAAATATTATAATATCAGGGGTATCTACACACAAAATAAAAATGTGTGTAAAGTAACTAAAAATTTAAGATGTGTTTTTTAAAGACATTTAGTCTTTATTTTTATCCTTATTTTCTACTATAAAACTCTAAAATATGGGTTTAAAAATTGTCAAGAGTTTTTAAAGAGCTTTTAGTCTTTGCTATGATATTCATTTTTTCATTTATCGATTACCAACTAAATTTGTGTTTGATATTTCAAAAAGAATATCTTTGACATCTTTTTAGAGTTTCCTTTAAAGTTTAATTTTTTTAGATATGTCAAAAACCTAAAACTTCTTAAAATATAACTAACGGTTTCTTAACATAAGCTTTAGCCTTTAATTGAAAGTTTATTTTTATTAAACCAAAATAATTTAGTAGTATAGTTACAGACCGCCAGAGAGATCTGATCGGGCTTTGCCCGCTGAGGCCCAAAGGGCCGATCTGGAGTGTATATTTTAAAGTACAGTTCGAGAGAGCCTTAGAGGGCAAAGCCCGACACGACCTATGGTCGCTTTGTATAGCCCATGACTGATCTAGAAAGTAGATCTCAGTAAATTCTTTTAAATCAAAAAAATATTTTTATTTTTTAAAAATATTATCTAAACGCATATGTAAAATGGCATCTCGTAAATCATCCCATAAAAGATCTGTTGCTAGAAAAGCTTCAAAGAAAGCTTCCCATAAACGTTCTGTTTCAAGAAAAGTCTCCAGAAAAGTTTCCCACAAACGTTCTGTTTCTAGAAAAGTTTCTCGTAAAGTTTCCCACAAAAGTTCTGTTTCTAGAAAAGTTTCTCGTAAATCTTCCAAAAAATCTTTAAGACGTTCTAGAAAAGTTTCTCGTAAATCTTCCAAAAAATCTTTAAGACGTTCTAGAAAAGTTTCTCGTAAATCTTCCAAAAAATC
>JACCDX010283831.1_pt1 | contig 15905 bp, 20 predicted proteins | sample 7449681 | NCBI WGS metagenome assembly JACCDX01 (sample SAMN15323450, study PRJNA562643) | freshwater metagenome | isolation source: river surface water | place: USA:Blue River Watershed | collected 2017-08-18 | reverse complement strand
TTATATCCAAGAATTTAAAAAATGGAAACCCTACCTTCTGAAAAAGAATTGTGCGGATAATATTAGGCATATCCAGAATTTTGAAAAAAAAATATTTGGATAGTATATAAAATGTCGGACGAAATTAAACCATTTGATGAAGCTGAAATTGGCGCAACTGTTATTGGTGGCTCCCGCCGTCGCCGACGTGGCGCGAAGAAGTCGCGTGGTGCTCGCAAGAGCCGCCGTTCCCGTGGTTCTCGCCGAAGAAGCCGCCGCTCGCGAAACTAAATATTAGATTTTAAATAAGCATTTTATATACGCATATTTAAAATCATTTCAATAATATAAATGAATGAAGAAAAAGATGTCTTGGGTGACATGATGACAACTGAAATGGACAAATTGAAAAATTTAAGAAGTATGATAAAAACGGCGTTGAGTCAAATCAAATATGAAAAAAAAAGAAATATTAGTTACGCTAAGGTTGATGGTTGTGACAAGGAAAATTTTAAAAGAATATTTAAGATTTATTTTGCGTTTCAAAAACTAAAAGATAAGGATAGTGTTAAATTGTCTTTGTATACTACAATCTATGTATTATGGACTGACATCGATAAATCGGAGAAGGACGCTTTTTTAGAGGCATCTAAGAATCCGAAATTATGTAATGGTTTTGGAAATGTTGCGGAAGTATTTGAAGCGTTGGACCTCGTATGTAAGTGGGTAAAATTAAACGCACTTGTAGAAGATGAAAGGTTGCCTTATCTACTATATGAGTTAGATAATCCACTTGAGGAAGAGGATATAAATGAAGGCAATTTATCCTTGTTACCTAAAATTAATGATAAAATACAAAAAATAAATAAAATACTTGCTACTTTTCCAGGAGATATTGAATTAATGACATTACTTTATGAATTAATCATACTCTTTCATAAACTAAAAAATACTGGTAGTGATTCCGATACAAGATTAATCAAGATTATTTACGGAACAAACTATTATAGAAATATATATAGTGCCATTCTTTTGTTCTGGAAATTCATTCAAGCCAATGTACCTGAGATAGATAGGCATCCAAAGTACAAATATATTGTTATGAATATGTTAGTGTTAGAAAAAACAGACAATCAAAATAAGTTGATGAACAAGATTACTAGAACCAGTCTTAAAAATCTTAATGGGGTTATTCCTAAGAAGCCTGAAAATGTAGATAAATTAAAAAATTCTAATTTTGAAAAACTTTTAACTACTGAATCACATGTAAAAGGGACGTCAACAAAAGCACCAATTCAAAAAACAGCACCAATTCAAAAAACAGCAAAGAAGGGTGTACAATTACCAAAACAATCCCTATCGCATAATGTAATGAGTGGTGTATTTGGTTTAACTAGTTCCATACTTAGTTAGTAATTATTAATTATTAAAAACTTCTTTGATAATTTTGTTTTTTTCGATTTTGTTTGCTTGTTTTAACACGATTTTATGGTCATACATTGTCTCAAAATTGTTGTTGTCTTCATGTAACTCAGGATAAATTTTTGTCAAAGGTTTATTAATAATTAATAGAAGTCGTTCGTAAGTTAAAAGTTGTCGATACTCTTGAATATCTAGGTTTCCCATAAACTTGTTAAGAGTATAATATGGATTCGGTGCCAGTTTAATATTCTTGTCGTAATTATAAATTTTACCATAAATATAGTTCAAAAGTTGATAACGTTCGTATTTTGTATTATCATCGATGTTTTCATTGAATAAATGACTACATGCGCATTCGGGACTACAAAAACATCCGTATACGTTGTATTTTTCTTTGTAATAGAGAGTCGGTATATAAATTTGTGGAGTGTCAAAGTCATAAGTACACCAGAAGCATGCTGATTTTTTATGGATGTTATTTGTATTTAGATTTTTTTCTAATTCAGATAACTTGTTGTAAATTTCCTTTTTCTGACGGTCGATCTTGTTGTTGTCCTTTTTTTCCTCAATGGTCTCAATTTCTTTGTTAATAATTTCATAAGAATTTTCAATTTCAAATGGTTCTACCGAATGAATATCGTTTGGATTGTATTGTGTAAAATTTTTAAATGGATTGTTATTTAAATCAGATAGTTTACATTTTAGATGTAGAATGACGTTCTTTTTGTTTACATTTGTCTCGATATTCTTCTTTTCATTCTTGACGACCTTTCCTCCTTTTGGGCGTCGTCCTCTTTTCTTGTATACTTTATCTTGTTCCATTTATCTTTTCTAATTAAAGAAGTTTTTGATTTATATTACTTTATTAATTCAATTATTAAGGGAGCTGTGTTCCCCTATGACCCCTCATCCGGGGTAACGCCCCCGGACGCGACTAAGGGAACTAGGTTCTTCGTTATGCTTACAGCTATGACCTCTCATCCGGGTAACGCCCCCGGACGCGACTAAGGGGACTAGGTTCCCATATTTATTTGTGATTTTTAAATGACTTAAAGTTTAATTTTTAAACAAATGAAATGCTTCCCTGGATTGAAAAGTATCGTCCAAATGAACTAGACAACATTATCATAGAACCTGTTACAAGAAATTTGTTTGAGAGAATGGTTGAGACAAAGCTATTCCCCAATATGCTTTTTTATGGTCCTCCCGGAACAGGTAAGACAACCACCATCATGTGTCTCATTAAAAGATTTCAAGAAAAATATGGGTTTCATAATAATGTAATTCATCTGAATGCGTCAGATGACCGCGGTATAGAGGTAATTCGAAATCAGTTGTATTCGTTCATTCAAACCAATGGATTATTTCACCAAGAACTTAAGTTTGTTGTTTTAGATGAGGTCGATTCCATGACAAAACAAGCACAACAATCCTTATTAGGTCTAATTACTAAAAACAATGTAAGGTTTTGTTTTATTTGTAATTATATTAGTAAATTGATACCGAATTTGAGAGATTATCTTTTGATGATTCCGTTTTATAATACATTTGAAGACGACGAATATATTCAAAATATTTTGGTTAAAGAAAATGTAAATATTTCAAGTGATATTATCGACGATATTAAATATAATTATTATCCAGACATGCGTTCAGTTGTTAATGCTCTACAAGCATATAAATCATTTTCTTATCCAATTGTTAATAAACAGATGATAATCAAAAATTGTGTTGATTACGATTCACAAGAAATCAAGAAATATATCGAACATAATTCTTTCAAAGAATATTTAATACGACTTTTTATGAATATGATAAACTATAACATAGACACAAAACTAATACTTATGATGCAAAAATTAATCATGCGAAAACAGGACTTCCAATATTTTGACCGGATTTTTATGTCATATTTTATTTCTTTAAATACATAATAAAATTGATATGAAAACAATTTAAATAAATATACCATACAAAATGGAACTCTTAGATGAAGACCTGAATGAAGAATGGCTGAAATATTTGAATGTATCTGATAGCATTCCTGTTATGAAGCAAACCACAACATCTCCCAAAGTGGAAAGAATAGATAGAAATATAACTCCTCCTAAATGTAGTCCCATTGTTATTTCAACAAAAACAAAAATCATTTACTTGAATGTTGGAGTCAATCTTTTCGACCGATTTTGGGATATGCCAATGATATCTTATGATTCGTTTTCAGAAGGTATCATTAAAAAACAAATTAAATTTAATTTTCAGGACAAAGATGAAGTTGCTATTTTCGAGTCAAAAATCAAGGAACAACATTTACCCACTGTGATTAAGATTTTGAATCAGATTGATAATCCGAGTGGAAGAGTTAAGTTTAAGGATATTCGCAAGGTTGATATTGGAATCTCGAAAAATGATATCATTAAAACAAAGAATAAAGATAAAAGTGCGTTTTATAACTGCTTTGTCTTTATTTATCGTATCAAATTAGATGGTAAATTCAAGGAAATTCATATCAAGTTATTTAATTCAGGTAAAATTGAAATTCCCGGTATTCAAGACGAATCGATTGTAGATGTAATTGTAAAATATGTAATAGGATTATTACAACCGCATTACAGTGACATCGAAATTCAAGAAAAACGAGAACTAAGAGAAACGATTCTTATTAATTCTAATTTCAAGTGTAATTATTTCATCAACCGAGATGAATTATTTAATATTCTAAAAACTAAATATAATATTAAATGTAGCTATGACCCATGTAGTTATCCAGGAATTCAATGTAAATATAAACTACCTGGAGTAGATGTTTCCTTTATGATATTTCGAACTGGGAGTGTACTTATTGTGGGAAAATGTGACGATGATGAATTATATCGCATTTATGATTTTATCAAGCAAATATTCTATGATGAAATTAATTCCATTTATGAAAATGATAATGAAGAACAACCCAAGAAGACGAAGAAAAAGGTGAAACGAATCATTCAGATTACGGGTGAATAAGAATCAAAAATGGATGGGGTCGACAATCCTTGTTGTATATTCCAGATGAAATACTAAATGTTGGCAACCTGTCAATTTTTCCATTTTTTACAGTGAGAATTAGATTTTTACTATTTTCTTTCTGCCATTCCATATTTGGATAAGTATCATGCAAATGTATTTCTATAGGTATAATATTATTATCTAACATCATTTTATACTCAATTTCAAAGTCAATTGTACATGTATCAGTTGGATTATATAAAGGTAAATTCGTTCTATATAAATTATGATATTGCTTATAATGCTGTATAATAGATTCGTTTTGAGAATTTATTTTAATATATAATATTGGATAGGTCATTAAACTATTAATACAAATGCGTTTAATTTATTTAATATATCATTTTAGTTAAATTCACAAAAAAGTAATATAAAGAGACATGAAGTATTCGAATATAATGGCACAACCTGAACAAAAAACTCAATTACCAAGTATGGAGACATTAGAACACTGTGCGAAACTTGCCTGCTCGGAGGACAAGCCAATTATGTTAGACTATTGGCTTGAATCTTGTACTGGAAAGGTCATGATTGGAGTTCGGGATTCAGACGACAAACTTTTGGTTCGAAGTGAAGAGGAGTACACTAGTCCAATCTCCAAGATTTTTAAGGTAAAGAATGAGCTTATTATCATTACTGAGAATTCCATCTATGTTGTCTCGGCTTCCATTCCAAAGAAGAAGATCTCTTCGTAAGGGAAACCAAGGTTTCCCCTAAGACCCCTTCCTTTGATATTTTGGTAATTAAGGTTTCCCTAAGACCCCTTCCTTTGATATTTTGGTAATTAAGGTTTCCCTAAGACCCCTTCCTTTATTTTTTTAGAATAGTTATTGCGTTTAGAAAGTTATATTTTAATATATTCATAATTTGTTCAGACATTCTGAGCAAACCCTCCTTTAGGGGAGGTCATAGGAGGGCACCGCCCTCTTAGCCTGTGTAGCGTAATGGATAACGCGTCAGACTTCTAATCTGAAGATTGTGGGTTCGACCCCCGCCATAGGTTTTAATTATTTCATGTGAAATTTAGCATGACATAATTTAATAAGCCGTAGGAATATAAACTGTGTTCTTACCAAGTGGTCCAAAAACAGCAGCCCAGCTCCTTTCAAAATAATGTCCCACCTCTGGGTTGGAAGATATTTGTAAATCTTGGATAAGTGTTTTATAACGTTGGACAGGATGTTGTTTGATGTCTTTGCGATAAACCGAAAAAACACCTCCATAAGGAGCAACATGTGCTTTGGTATTTGGAAAATGATGTTCGTACCATTTACCATAAGGACGAATCGAAGAAGGAGTTAGTTTTGATTCCGCGTTTTGAGTTGCGTTTGTCTCAGTACGACTCGACCATTCATCTAAAGTAAAATGATATAGGTCATCTTTGATAGAGGGTTGATGATTGATTCCAATGAAGGTTGATGCCGAGACGAGTTGGGTTAATATATAAATTGCCTTGTTGTATTTATTTCCATTTGAATCCAATGAACCAGGTAAAAAGACAGTTAACTTAGACAGTGAATCATAACGTTGAATTACATGTTGTAAGTAACTTTCCGATTCTCGCCCTACATTTTTCAATGTAACGACACCAAGGTTGTTTTGATTGATAATGAAGGTTTCGTTATTGCCTTTATTATAGATTGTATTTGGAAATTGGTTAAAGGGTGGGTCTAAAAGCCACAACAAGGGTTCATTGTATCTTGCGATGACTAACTCTACCTTCATACCTATATAAATAATATTTCTTTAATCGTATATTGAATGAATAATTGCGTTTCTTCTTTTGGCAACTCGTTCCATTTCTTCAATCTTATAGATTTCATCCTCTCTGGCAGGAGACAATCCAATGTTTGCTAACAATGCTTCGAATTTTACATGCTGTTCCAAGTGTTTTTGTGAAAGCTGGTTGAATATTTCATCGATTTGTTTCTGGAGATTGATGGTCTCGGCTACGATCGCTATTTTAACTTCTATATCAAGAATTTCAATTTCGGTCAAAACCTGTTTATCCAATTCTCCTAAAATTCTTTCAGTATCATTTATCAATCGTTCTATATTACACGCAGGTTTACACGCAAATGCGATATAAATGGATAAAACAATAGTTAACAGTTTCATTGTTTATATGTGTTTATTTCATTATAATGAATTCATTTTTTTTCAAGAAATTCAAGAAACCGTATGTTTCTTGAAAAATTGAAACAATTATTTATTCTATATTGGTATTAAAAAAATGGAAGAAGTGCGTGCCCCGATTGAATATAAAACCGAACGATTGGTTGAACCTGAAGTCAAACCTAATGTTCGTAAAACAAGAAAAGGAAAAAAAACTACACACGATTCCATGATAGTAATGGAGGAACAGATCATCGATGACATTTTAAGCCGAGACATAGAACAAATGATGATACAAAGTCAGATTGAATATGTTGAACAAATGCAAAAAGAACATGAAAAAGAACTACTAATCAGAGAGAGAAGGAAGGAAAATGTTTTGAAATTTACAAATGTACGAAATCAATTGAAACGTATCGGAAAGATGGACAAGGATATTAAAAAACTAGAGGATATACTTGAACCTATAATCGATAGTTATTGTGACGATGATTCTAGACGTTTTGATTTTGATAAAGAAACAAATGAATTTATCATAAAACATTTGAAATCCATTCGTTTGAAACCAGGAGAATTTGAACTAATACAATCCTTGTTCAAGTGAATTTAGAAATTCCCTTACAAGGAGGGGTCATAGGGGAACGTAGTTCCCTTAATCGTCCTCATTTCTCTCTTGGAAATATTTCATAATGTCCTCCAATAATTTTGGTGGACAAGTTTTTGATGGAATGTAGAGCCCTTGTTCATCCTTTTCTAAATGTTCAAACGGGTTGTATTTATGTTCGACGAGAATTTGCCATCGTTCACGATATTTACGATTTACTTTTTGACCATGAAAATAATGGCGAATCACTCCTGGAACATATCCAAAACGTAGGATTTTTGCGCGGTCTTGGAACTGGTAAGCAGTTTTCAAATATTCTGGAGTGTTGTCATCATTGATTGCCTTGTGTACATTTCCAAGTAAAGACATCATCATAATATTGTCTCCAGACCCAAGAATACCCTGGTCATACAATCCTCCCATTTTTTCGTATGCCTTTCGAGTACATGCCCATGCAAATCCAGGATGCCAGTAATTGATTCCAAGTTTATATGGATTTCCCTTTTCATGCTGATAACCACCACTATTAAAAACAGACATGGTAAGTTCTTCTTTATCCATATCCACAGCATGACTAAAGAGTTGAACAATATCAGAATGTCCATTCAATATTTTTAGGGTGTCCATGGCCCAAGTATTCGATTCAAATTCAATGTCGGCATCAATCCAAGCCACGGCTTTCCAATTCTTTGGAAGAAGTTTTTGAATTCCTAGATTGATCATATTTTCTTTATGCCATATAGGAGTTTCTGTATGTAGCTGTAGATGTCTTGGATTCTTTTTCTGTGTTAAAATGAATTTTTGTTGTTTGTAACATAGCTCAACTACATACAACTTTACATTGGATTCCTTTTCCATTCTCAACATAAACTGTCTAGCCAAAACATAACGGCGTTTAAAATAACATGGATTTGAAACCACCATGACCACATGAAGAAAAGGTTCCAAAGGGTCATTGTGTTGAATAGCTTCACGTGTATAATTTCTAGTATGAACATCTAATTCAATTCCATCTAATACCGTCATTTGTTATAGATGAAGATTTAATTATTCAATAACTAGTATATTTTTGCGTCTACAATTACACCTTTGTATTCAATTACTTGTAGACCATTCTTAATGGGTGGATTAAAAAACTTCTGGGAATAATCCATATAAGGAGTAAATAGATTTTCTTTTTTGTGACGCCTTAAGTCATTATAAGCAATATCAATCATGGGGTCTTCTTCTACTTGAATTACATGCATTTTATAATCGGGAAAATCCTTTTCCATAAGTATCTTGGTTTCCTCTACGGTTTTGCCAACATAATCTCTTGCCCATTTGTTTACTGTATGTGAATAAATGTCCATATGGTTTAATATTATATTTTGTCTTTATATAATGACGTGTACTGATTATTCAAGTGTGATTCAAAAACAGATTAACAATGATGTTCGCCGTCCCAGCTCCATGTTTACTTTAAAATTAAACACATGCGCAAGAACAATTAACAATACCAATGAAGGAAAAAAACATGGTTCTTATGCTAGAGTATTACAACGCAGAAGAGCATGTGCTTTTTAATCTAATCCTATATCATATGTCATCCAAGACAGAGTATTTAAAAAAAATTGATAAGTATTTGTCAAAGATAAATTTAACGGCTTCTTGTTCAAAAGGCACCACCACATTTACAAAAATTCACATAGATATTGTTAAAGAGGAAAAGGGTGTGGTTATCTTTTATTTGAAAGGAAATAATACCATTGATATTGGATACGCAAGATTCCAACGCGCTGAAGCTCCTTACTTATCTATGCTTGACCCAAAGAACGATTTTAATGAAGGCGAAACCTATTTTGGCTTATCCTATCTAGATATATGTTATAAAGGTACTGGATTAGGTTCATTATTATTGTTTTATGGAACTGAATACATTTTTCATAACAATAAAGACATTATTCAAATACAGTTAGATGATGATTCCGACTATGGAGTATCGAATGACCCCGCATTAAGAGCAAAGGCCATCTATCAACAACACGGATTTTATCGTTCTGACACAGTAAAGAAACATTTTGCTACAGGAGAGCCTATACCCGACCCAAATGTCTCAATTGGCCAAGAGCATTTCATACCTCGTAATAATATTCATGGATTAATTGGGTGGAATCAAAAGAGAGATGGACTTTTCTTAAAAATAGAAACAAAGTTGAAAGGTATTTCAACCAATACAAGTAGTAGCATAAGAAAAAGTAGTCAAAAAAGAATGGCAACCAATCAGATACACAAAAAAAATGTGTCTGCCAAAGCTAGTCGTAGTAAAAGAGCTAGTCGGGGTAAAAGAAAATAAAAATTTAATCTTATTTCATGTATATGGTAAAAACAGAATTGGATGTTGGTATTGACATTGAGGGATTTTTGAATGTTTTTATTCCGAGACAAACTGAGGCACCCTTTGAAACTGTGAACCATATTCGTTTATCAAATTTACAAGAAGACTCTATTGTATTAAGTATATATGAAGGAATATGTATTCAGTCCAAATTCAATCATTGTCTCAAACAAATTCGGCTAGAAAATGTGAGAGAGGGTATGTTTCTGATTCAAATGAAACTTATGGAAAAGGATGGTGTTCCTGTTGTTCGTGTTATGTCCGATGATATTATTCTAGATGATATTGTATGTAATAATGATGTCGATAAATGGAAAAATAATGATTGTGAAGAGGATAGAACCAAACGTGAATGGTACAAGTCACGGGAATCTTTTGTAGAATTTGTTGACAATGCCCGTGAGTTTTTGAATGATGCGGATGTAAAACCGCATATCCGTTCTATTTTACAAACAAACGAAGACCATATGTATTTTCAGGAAATGATGAAACGATTAAATGAAGCGGGTAAAGTCATCGATTTGTGTGATGATGTTACCAAGGATGAGTATGATATGATGTTGGAAGAAATTGCCGAGATAGTGAACCCATTTATCGCAGGAATTCAAAAAATTGTTCGTCGTGATAAGTTGTAATCAAAATGATATAAAGAATTGGAGGTTATAATAAATAATTATGACAAGTACTATCGCAGATACAAAGAATTATAGTCAATGTATTCAATATGTAAATGAATTGGAACATTTTTTCATTGGAGCTAAATTGCCTCAATACAAAATTGACAGAATCAATACCGACCTCAGAATGTTTTGTAGTAATCGTAACTATAATAATGACTCAAGTGCGGAGAGTTGTTCTTCCGATAATAGTTTGGGAGATACTACTTTAAACACGATGACCAAATCTCCAGTTGACCCATCCCTGGTAAATCCCTTTCCTTTGATGGTTTTTTCTTCTAGATTTTGAATGACTGACCCACGAATATTTCTTACTTTAAATGAAGTGTCATCAATATAATTTAATACAAAATCGAACCCAATGATGGATTCTTTAAATGTAATCGTATGTTTATAGATTAGATTTAATCCCCGTCTTTCAAATACTTCATGAGGTTTGAGTGTAATTTGTACCTTAATATCTCCTTTTACTCCATTGTGTTCATTTCCTTTTTCAGGTATGGTTATGATTTCGTCCGTATCAATTCCAGGAGGAACATTTACATATAGCTTCTCTTGTTCTCTGTAAGAACTATTACCATTCTTTATTTCACGTTCGATTAAAATAGGCAGTTGCGTTCCTGTAAAGGATTGTTGTAATGTCAACCCCATTTTCACTTCAATTGGTACCACATTGGATGTAGGTTGATTTTCATACATTGTCGTAAAGATAATAGGTTCGCCTGGCTGGCCATGAATTTCATTAAGAATGTCAAAAATATTCATCATGGGATGATGCTGATAGGGATTTCGGAAGGCAGTTTGTTGTTGGTTCTGCTTAAACATTTCTCCAAATATTTGCTGTAATGGATTTGAGTTACGATTGTCATATTGACGACGTAATGCCGGGTCCTTCAATGTTTCATAGGCCTCATTCAATTCTTTGATTTTTTTATCATTTTCCTTTTTTTGATAGTCCGACGAGTTCACATGTTTATCCGGGTGATATTTAAAACTTAATTCTCGAAAGGAGCGTTTGATTTCAGAATCGGTTGCGTTAGGTTGAACTCCAAGAATATGATAATAATCCATGTCTTAACTTATTTTTTTATTTTAATTTCATTTTACTAACTAATATAAGAACATCTTGTTATTTCTTAACAAAAGTATGTTGATGGAGGATAAATATATGCCTAAAAAATTAGATGACATATTAGCCCCTAATTCAAAGGAATTGATTCAAACCTTGAAATATCATATTCAAAAAGACAATATGAATTTGTTGTTCATTGGCTCAATGTACACCTTTAAATTACAAACCATGAAATTGGTTTTAAATGAATATTATGGTAATGATTTTAAAGAATATGTATTAATGATTGATTGCTTCACCGATATTACTTTTTCAGGAACCATCAATGAACTCAAAACATTTTGTAAAACCAATTCAAAGCGTCGGAGATGCGTATTCATTGATAATTTTGATATTATCAACGAAGTAAATCAACAATATTTTAAGGCGTTGATGGACCATTCACCCAATGTATTCTTTTTGTTTGGGTGTGAAAATACATCCAAAATCAATGAAATCATTCAAACAAGAATGAATCCTATTTATTTTGAAGACTTAACAAGAAATGAGTACAATATTCTGGTACAGAAGTTTTTAAAAGGCGAAGGTATAGTAATCGACAATTTAGATATATTATTGGATTGTAGTCATTTGAGTGTTTATTATTTATTTAACTTATTTAATAAATTTGTTTTGCTTGGGCTGAAACATATTCCGGACATTCATCCCTACATCGTACTACTAGACAATCATATATTGGATACTTATTTTGAACAGGTCCATGGAGACAATGTCAAACAAGCGACCTTTAAATTATTTGAATTATATGAGAAAGGATATTCTCTTTTAGACATTTATCATTTTATTTATGAATATTTAAAGGGAAAACATCAATTAAGAGGATTGAGTTATTTATACATTCAAAAAATTTGTTACTATATTAATAATATTTATGAAGGATATGATAATAAATTAATGTTATTGTTTTTTACAAATGAGCTATGTATTTTATACAAAAATAAGGATATAAATATATATGCAAATTGAAAATACCTTTTCGTATCTCGCACCATCCCTTTTTGCGTTTTATATGTTAATTGCTTGTAATTTTTTACCAGAAATATTTGGATGTAAATTACAAACCTTATTGAAGACAAGTATGTTGGCTAAACATATTACTGGTTTTATTTTATTGTTCTTTTTAGTTATTTATGTAAAACCCGACAATGTAGACAATCAGATTTTATATAATATCGGATTATCGGCAATAATATACCTATGGTTTTTTATGACAACGCGTTGTCCGTTTCCACTTCTTATCTTTAATATTATATTATTGATTATTATTTATATCATTGATATTAGAAAAACAAGATTAAACGAAGATAAAGATAAAAACAAAGAAGAGATAAGCAGTTTAGAAAACTATCAAAAAATAATCACGGTTATTATTATTTTATTTACTATTGTTGGTTTTATTTATTATTTTGGACAGAAAAATTTAGAATATAGAGACCAATTTTCATTATATAAATTTTTAGTCGGTACTAAAACATGCAGAAACAGCAATAATTATCCTATCAACCGAAAATAATAAGTTTATATTTTTTATATAAAAATCGCGACATAAGTATATATGGGGGTTAAGAATCAAATCCTGAAACGGCCGGTTGAATTTTTTAATGAATATCTTGAAAAATTTGGAACTTTAGAAAAAAATTATATATTAGTCAATCCAAATCACTATAAACGTGCGGAATATAGTGATTTACTAAAGGAATTTAGAGAACGCGTTGAACCCTATTATCATACATCCAAGAAACATTATGTCACGCGAGAGGATATGAACTATATGCATTTTATAACCATACTCAGACAAATTTCCCATATGAATGGTGTGTTTTTCGAATACAAGATAAAATACACCAATTCAAAGCATTATATGGAATATTACTTTTATATTACAGATAAAAATGATTCGAATTTAAAGGATTCGTGATTAGATTATAAACCATGACCTATCGATTTATTGAGTCCATCATGCGGCGTGTTGAGAGGGAATATAATGAAGTTACCTGTCATGACATTGAAAATAAAGTGAATGGCCAATTTAACATTAAAGAAGCATCTATGGAAGTCTATCGTCGCGTAGAAGATTATTACATCAATCGTTTAGTCATCAAGAGCTTTCGAAAGCACAACAAATTTGCGCAAGTCCACAAGGCATTATGTGTAAAAATGAACACAGACATTGCAGATAAAATTGTAAGGGAATATTTGGATTCACATGACCATATTAAAGTCGTCATCGACATTCATTACGACCCCTTGGAATATCCGTTAGGCAAATGTCCTTCTTGGAAATTATGCGAAGTTCAGATGATTGGATTAAATCCTGACATTGAATTAGGTATTCAGCATATGATTCGGGCACATAATCAAGTGTTAGAAGATGGGTGGAGTCCTGCGATTTGCTTTAGAACGGATTTAGCCTATTTTATGAGCAAATATTGTAAGTTGTTGAAATATATCTAGGAATAATATATAAAATGTTTGGAAGATTATTTGGTAAATCGAATCAAATATATGTAAATAGAAGACCACAAAATAGAGGACCAGAAAAATTAGTTACAAACACAAATAAAGCAAGAACAGACGAAGATTATCGTTTGTTATCTTTAAATGAAGATATCAAAGAAATTGGAACCGTTATTTTTACTGACCCAAATATTCCGGGAATAATGAAAGATGTGACAGGAGGAGACATAGATGATTTATTTATGATTTTAGATGTTGTAGTGAATACACCAAAAAGTGTTATTGTAATAGGTGGAGAACACGGGACAAGTGCTAATAGATATACATCATTTATAAATGCTATTGAAACTGATATATACATGAAACAATTAGATTCCATCGCAACAAAAAATCATTGTCACTTTATATCGCAAGATAGGTTTATTAGTGAGTATATAGATAAGTTACCAAATAAAGACTGTTATATTTTTTGTCCGATTAATAGAAAAATATTTGATTATACTCAAACGTGTACGAATGTGTTTATGCAAGGAAAAGGTAAAATGGATTTTAATGTAAAAATGGCATATGATGAAAATGGAATAAATGAACAATTAATAACTGATATTATTGCTGCCAATAGTAAAATTACACCAATTGATTCTCTTATTTCTGGAACACCAATTCCAATTTCGGATATCAAACATCCATTTATAGATATAGCAAAGAAGACCGCTCTTGCAAAAACTCTTGGATTAGGTGGTATAAAAACATTTCTTTATGGATTTTTTATATGTAGTGGAGAGCAACCTATAGTAACTCACAAAGGTAATAATTACGATGCTGGTGTAGATTTTCAAGATGACTTATTAAAAAAATTAGATATTTTTCCACAAAGTATAAACAAAGGAAATACATCTATACCTATTTTAAATTATATAGCAAGTAAAGATGAGAACTATAAAAACATGGTTATAGATTTGATAATAAAATATAAAAATAGTGATAACATTGTGGATGAATTATTGAATGGATTGATTGATAATTCCGGGATAAAATCTAAAATAAAACAATTATTGGATACTCCACAGGGAAAGGATGGTATGAAACCAGAATTAAAGGTGATGATTCTGGTCATTTTTGGTTTTTGTTATAAGATATGTGGTCAAAATTTAGAAACTATTTTTTATACTCAGAAAGAAGCGTCTGAATTTGGAAAAAATGTTGACGATATTAAGGAATTTAATCATATTGATGTGAATCAATTGATAAAAAGCGCTAAATCATCGATTATGAATTCTTTATTTAGCAATCTACAATTATGGGATTTGGTTGGATATCACGCGTTTAAAAAAGGAAGTAAGTTTAAAGAAACTTTTGTTTCCAAGGATGTGGATGTAATTAAAATTAAAGAACAGGTTAAGGAACACCTCGCGGAATTATTGAAAAATGTGCGAATTGGGACTAGCATGGGAGGTTCTCGTCGTAAAAAACGCACAAGAGATATCAGACGCACGAAACGACTTAGACGTAATAAACGTAAATCTCGGCGTTTTTAAACCGTTGTAAAAGGTCTTCCGCATCATTTTGAGGTTGAACATAGCTTTTATTATAACCAAAGAGTTGCTTCAACAGTTTCAGGGAGGGCTCGCGCGTTAACTCTTTTAATTTAGAAGAAATGTTCGAGACATGTATTTTTTTGATGTTCATGTACTGGCATTTCTTTCGGCTTTTTCTACAATCGAGGAGGTTCCATCTTTGTTTGGATTTACATGGAGTTTTCGCCCAACTTATGGAAATCGTGTCGTTGTAAATGACAAAGTTTAAAATTGGATTAGGTCTATCTGTGATGATTTTACATAAATAGTATTTGTCCTTTTCTAAATGAGACATTTTAGAATAGGCCAATTCGTCTAATTTTCCTGAACCAGATGGAACGTGGTCTTTTAGCATGGAAATGTATTTCTTGGACAATCCCAATTTGTCCACAAATAAATTGTAAGCATATCCTTTGCATCCAAATAATTTGAGTATCATTATATTTTCCAGATATAATATATAATGCCAAGTCGTAGATATAGACGAAAGGGGCGTAAGACACTCAGATGGCGCGGGGGT
>JACCDX010338182.1_pt1 | contig 15920 bp, 14 predicted proteins | sample 7449681 | NCBI WGS metagenome assembly JACCDX01 (sample SAMN15323450, study PRJNA562643) | freshwater metagenome | isolation source: river surface water | place: USA:Blue River Watershed | collected 2017-08-18 | reverse complement strand
TGCGCACAACTTCAGGTGCGGTAGGAATAATCGCAATGCCTGGTGACAATTGTTGCAGCAGGCGCAACCTCGTCTGTTGGAAAGAATGAATGGGAATATTCGTCATCATGCTGCAATCCTTGCTGAGCTTTCTAATCGATTTAATTGAGCCAATTCGGCTGTAGGAGCTAATCGTGCAAATTGAGCAATTCTCAAATTCGCATCGCCATGGTGTTTTGTCTGAAGCCTCATGATTAAGTTCTCAGCTAGTCTGGATTTTTGCTAGCTGTGGCTTGGAATAGCGCATTGATTTCATGCAAACGTTGTGGCGTGCCGATATCATGCCAAAGCCCAGTGAATTTCTCACCACTCACCAACCCTTGTTGCATCGCCTGGCGTAATAGCGGGGCTAGTTTGGCGCTTTCCCCGCGCACAACCGAGCGGAATAAATCTGGATGATAGATGCCCACCCCTGAAAAGGTTAAGCGCTCGCCCACTTGCTCAGACACCCGCTGGGCTTGTAAGCCAAAATCGCCCTGGGGGTGTTGCGCTGGATTTGGCACCATCACTAAATGCGCTAAATCTGGCGCATTCAGGCGTATTTGGGCAAAGTCGATTGCACAAAATACATCGCCATTCACCACCAAAAACGGCCCATTGCCTAATAGATGCATAGCATAAGCAATACCCCCTGCGGTCTCTAGCGCTTGCCCTTCAGGGCTGTAATGCAGCTTAACGCCCCAGCAGCCACCATCGCCCAAGGCTTGTTCAATTTGCTCACCCAAGTAGGCATGGTTAATCACGATATGCTCAAAGCCAGCGCGAGCTAACGCCTCGATATGCCATACGATTAGCGGCTTATCAGCGACGGGCAAAAGCGGCTTGGGCAGATGGTCAGTCAGCGGGCGCATACGCTCGCCTCGTCCTGCTGCCAATATCATCGCGCGCATCGTCATAAGCTTAGAAGGTGTATCCTATTTGCGCCTGTTTACCCTCAATTTGGTTCAACAGTTTGAGCATGGGGTTTAACTCAATATAGCGCTCACAAACTTTGCGTAAATAATCCATCACCAAAGGCATATCTTTCAAATATCCATCCTTGCCATCCCGATGGTAAAGGCGCGCAAAAATACCTAACACTTTGATATGACGCTGTGCGCCCATCCATTCAAAATCGCGATAAAACTCAGCAAAATCTTCCGGCACGGCAAGGCCGCGTTTTTTGGCCATTTGCCAATAACGAATCACCAAATCAAGCACCAATTCTTCATCCCAGCGGATATAGGCATCTTTAAGCAAAGACACCAAGTCATAGGTCAAAGGACCATATACGGCATCTTGGAAATCCAACACCCCCAAACTACCGTCTTCTCGCAACATCAAATTTCTCGAGTGATAATCGCGGTGCACATAGGCCACCGGCTGCGCCAGAATATTCTGCAATAGGGTTTGATAGGTGCTGTCGAGCAACGCTTGCTGGGTCTCATCTAAGGTCACCCCCAAATGTTTGGGGATATACCACTCATCAAATAAGCGTAACTCGCGCGTCAATAATGCCTCATCGTATGCAGGGAGTTGATTGGGCTGACTGGCCACCTGCATATCCAGCAAGATTTGTATCGCCTTTAGGTATAAATCGATGATATTGGGCGTCTCACTTTGCTGTTGCAGCGCCTGAAGTAAGGTGGTGTTGCCAAAATCAGACAGTAATAAAAAGCCTTGTGACAAATCTTGCGCAATCAATTCCGGTACTGGAATTCCGGCTTGGGCGAATAGCTGATCCACTTGCACAAAAGGTTTGGAATCTTCTTTATCCGGTGGGGCATCCATCAGGATGAGCGTTTGATGGGCTAGGCTGACACGGAAATAACGCCTAAAGCTAGCATCGGCTGAAGCTGGTGCAATTTGATAGTCTTGTCCAGACAATACTTGCGCCAACCAAGTTTGAATTTGCTGCATTCTATCCACACGGTATCCTTATCTTTTGCAGTTCGCTTAGAGCTTGCCTACACCAAGCTAAAAATAGGCAAAACCCTCATTATTAATAGGACTTTGCCGGCACTTCATATATCATATGGGCTTTTGTTTGGCGGGCAGCCGGAATTTTAACATTCAAAACGAAACATGCCGGAGCAAATTACTTACGCTAAATGACGATATTGCTTAAAAAATCTCAAACCTTATTCAGCGCTTTTCTAGTGTCCCTCATGGCAACACTAGGTCAAGCTATTGCAGCAGACACTAACAATGCTGGCAGCACCAATGCAGCTATGTTGCAAAGCGATGAAGACAGCCCAGATTATGGTCAACTGCCAGTCGAAGAAAACAAAATCAAAGCCGGTGGCGGCATTATTATCGAAGGTGATCGGCTAGATATTTATCTCGATAAAACTTTTACCGCGCTAGGCAATGCCACACTGGACAAAAAAGACCAGCATATCGAGGGTGATCGTCTTGAGTACGACACACTGAATCGAACACTACATGCCGTAGGCAATGCAAAAATCAATACGCCCGACACCATTGCTACGGGTGACGAATTGCATCTCAAACTTGACGATAGTGTTGGTCAAATGACCAAGGTTAAATTTGTGATTAACCGCGACGTGACCCCGGGCATCCCCATCACGGCATTCAATCAAAGCAGCGTCAGAAAAACCGATATGTTGGGCGATGAGAGTATGAGCAATATGATTGCCTCGCCCAGCGATACGTCAAACGCAGATAGCTCAAATACTAGTAGCCGTGGTAAAAAAACGGTGACTGCCCCCAACAAACAATCACATGGTGACGCAGAGGTTCTATTCTTTGAAGGTGAAGGAAAAAAACGCGCACTACAAGCCAAATTCACCTCTTGTGAAGTGGGTAAGGATGATTGGTTTATCAAGTCTTCAGAAATTAAGCTGGACGATGCGGCGAAACAGGCCACTGCCAAAGATGCCATTATTGAATTTAAAGGCCTACCTGTACTCTATTCTCCTAGCATTAGTTTCCCCTATGGTACTGAGCGTAAATCTGGCTTCCTAAGTCCAATTTGGGGCACTACATCTAAGAGCGGTTTCGAGTTACTCACCCCCTACTATTTCAATATCGGTCCCAATCGTGATGCCACGGTGTCGGCTCGGGTATTGAGTAAGCGCGGGGTGCAATTGCAGGGCGAGTACCGATACCTAGAGGATAATTATAGTGGCTACAACATGGCCCACTTTCTTCCCACAGACAGCCTCACTGGCGACAACCGTTTTCTACTCTCCAGTCACCACAAACAAAACTTTGGTGAAGGTTGGTACGCCAACTGGGATTATGACCGTGTATCTGATTCTAACTATTTCTCTGAATTGGGTAGCCGTCTGATTTTGACCAGCCGGGTTAACTTATTGCAACAAGCCTCATTAGGCTATTTAGATGACCGTTGGAACTTTAATGTGTCGGTCAATAAATACCAGACCTTATCCAGCGACACCAACTCCTACCCATACCAACGCCTGCCTATGGTGAATCTGAATTACACCAATGATTTTGGCCCATTCACCACCAAAATTATTAATCAGGCCACGCGTTTTGAGCTGGATAATAGCTGGGACAACAATCGCCCCACCGGCAATCGTTTTGTCACCTATCCGTCGATTAGTTTGCCAATGTCTACCTCATATGCTTTCGTCACCCCCAAAATCGGTGTGCATCACACTAACTACGGTCTGACCAGTACCGTTGGCGGATTTGATGACCGTTATCAACGTACCGTGCCTATCATGTCGGTAGACAGCGGGCTGTTATTCGAGCGTGATGCCAGGGTGGTATCTAGAAACTATTCGCTCACAATGGAGCCAAGACTGTTTTATGTGTACATCCCTTATCGTGACCAATCTAATCTACCCTTGTTCGATACGACCTTTGCTGATTTGAATATGACGACCCTGTTCAGCGAAAATCAATATGCTGGATTCGACCGCATCAATAACGCCAATCAAGTCAGCTTGTCGGTTTCTAGCCGCATGATAGACGCCAGCACTGGCAAAGAACGTCTTGCGGTATCGCTAGGTCAACGTTTTTATTTCACCGACCAAAAGGTGGGGATTAACACCGATTCAGTCACCACCAATAATCAGTTATCGGACTTTGTGGCTGCCTTTAATGCTTCATTACAAAACCATCTAGATCTATATGGTGGTTGGCAATTCGACACGCAGGGCAATACCAACCGCGCCAACTTTGGTATGCGCTATTTACCCGAGCCCGGCAAGGTGTTGAACTTGAGCTATCGCTACATAGACAAAACCTTGAGTCAGTACATCAATGGCAATGCGGTGAATCAATTCAATGTTTCTGGGCAATGGCCGCTTAGTCCTAACTGGTATGCCTTAGGGCGCTGGAATTATTCTGTAGAAGATTCGAAGACTATTCAGGCGATAGGCGGACTTGAATATGACGCGGGTTGCTGGCAATCACGCTTTGTAATGCAACGATTGTCCACCGCTACTTCGACCGCCAACTATGCCTTGTTCTATCAATTAGAGCTGGGTGGCATGGCCTCTATCGGAGCAAGTCCATTCCGCCTACTGAACCGCAATATTCCAGGCTACACGCCTACTTCGCAATTTGATAACACCCGATATGAGCAATATGAATAACCGTCTAGTCGCCTGCTTGGTTTTACTCAGTTTCACTTTCAGCACTTGGTTTAGCCCTAGCAGCCTAGCCGCAGAGGATGTGCAAAAAATTGACCGTATCGTTGCGCTAGTAGAGCAAACAGTGATTACTGAAAAAGAGTTGAACGACCGCATCAACACCATGGTGACGCAACTCAGTAAACAAAAAATTGAGCTGCCACCGATGGAAGTGATACAGAAACAAATGCTGGAGCGCATGATTGTAGAAAAACTGCAAATTTCATTTGCCCAACAAACCGGCATCAAAGTCGATGACAGTCAGTTAGACAGAACCATAGAGCGTATCGCCGAGCAAAATAAAATGGATGTGGCAGAGTTTAAAAAAGCGCTCAGCAATGAGGGGGTCAACTTCCGTAAATTTCGTGAGGATTTGCGTAATGAAATTTTGTTGGCACGTCTGAAAGAACGCGAAGTCGATAGCAAGCTGAATATTACTGAAGCCGAAGTGGAAAATTATCTCAGCCTGCAAAATCAACAGCAACAAACTGACGAATACAATCTTTCACACATTCTGATTCGTACCCCAGAAGATGCCTCGCCTAGCAAACTGGCCGAGCTTAAACAAAAAGCCGATGATGCTTTTGCCCAACTAAAATCTGGGAAAGACTTTGCTAAAGTGTCTGCTGCTATGTCCGACGCACCGAACGCGCTAGAAGGTGGACAATTGGGTTGGAAAAATATTAATCAACTGCCGTCGCTCTTTGCCGACGCCATACGCAATATGAATGCTGGGCAAATGACGGAGGTGCTGCGTAGCCCTAACGGTTTCCATATTCTTAAAATTAACGAGCGACGTGGTGGCAGCTCACCTTTGGTGATTACTCAAACTCATTTAAGGCATATCCTGATTAAAGTGAATGAAGTGACCAGTGAAAAAGAGGCCAGACAACGTATGGAGCTGATTCGCGAGCGTGCTGAGCATGGCGAGAATTTTGCTGATCTGGCCAAACAATATTCTGAGGATAGCTCAGCCACTAATGGTGGTGATTTGGGTTGGGTCAATCCTAACGAGAATTTACCTGAGCTAGACAAGGCCATGGAAAAATTGGCGGTAGGCGAAATCAGTGCGGTGATAAAAACTCCATTTGGTATCCACATTATTCAAGTCACCGAGCGACGCCAACAAGACATGTCAAAAGAGGCAGCCAAACTCAAAGCCAGACAAGAAATTCGTGCCAGAAAATCGGAAGAAGCGTATCAAGATTGGATACGCGAATTGCGTGACAAAGCCTTTGTGGAAATTCGTCTAGAAGATAAATTCTAGTCTTGCTTGCTATGCAGTCATCCAACACCCCACCCCATCTTGTCATCAGCGCCGGAGAGCCAGCTGGTATAGGGCTAGATTTGTGTGTGCGGTTGGCGCATGAAACATTAGACGCGGTATATCTCACCATACTCTGTGACCAACAGGCTTTGCTGGATAGAGCGGCGCAATTAGGCCTGCCAATACAGCTGAATGCGCGCCCAGAATTACACCAAGGCGACGGTCGTTTATACGTTCACCATGTAGCCACTGCACAAGCAGTTCAGGCAGGTCAACTCAATCCAGCCAATAGCGCTTATGTATTACGTTGTTTGGATATTGCGATTCAAGGTTGTAGCAGTGGTCATTTTTCAGGCATGGTCACAGCACCCGTGCACAAAGCGGTCATCAATCAAGCTGGCATCAAATTTACTGGGCATACCGAATATTTGGCGCTGCAAACTGCCACCGCGCAGGTGGTCATGATGCTGGTCGGCGGTGGCATGCGGGTGGCATTGGCCACCACGCATATACCACTCCATCAAGTGAGCCAACATATTCAAACAGATAGCCTGCGTCGTACTATCAAAATTTTGCAGCAAGATTTACAGCGTAAATTCGGCATAGCCAAGCCGCGCATTCTAATTGCTGGTTTAAACCCTCATGCTGGCGAGCAAGGGCATTTGGGCGATGAAGAAATCCACACCATTATTCCTGTGATAGAGGCACTCAAAGCGCAAGGTTATGACCTCATCGGTCCATTACCCGCCGATACCATGTTTTCTGCCAACAATCTGCAACAAGCGGACGCCTTCCTCGCCATGTACCACGACCAAGGTCTCGCAGTCCTCAAATACGCCAGCTTTGGCGAAGGGGTCAATATCACGCTAGGCCTCCCATTTATCCGCACCTCTGTGGATCACGGCACCGCCCTCGAGCTGGCGGGGACCGGTAAGATTGAGCATGGCAGCATGATGGCAGCCATACGACTTGCCATGCAACTAGCGCAACAAGCTAATCCGTGATGAAACATCAAGCCAAAAAACGCTTCGGGCAAAACTTTTTGGTCGACCAAAGCGTCATCCAAAGTCTGTTGCAGGCTATTCAACCCCAAGCAGATGATTTAATGGTCGAAATTGGTCCAGGCTTGGGCGCGCTAACCAAGCCTCTACTGACGCATCTAGAGCATCTGCATTTAGTGGAAATTGATCGCGATATTATCGAGTGGATGCAGGGGCAATACCCGGCGGAAAAAATCACCATTCACGCTAGCGATGTACTGAAATTTGATTTCGCTCAGCTACTCAGCCCAGGACACAAACTTAGAGTGGTGGGCAATCTCCCTTACAATATTTCCAGCCCCATCTTGTTTCATTTGCTGCCCTCGCTGGCACAGATTCAAGATATGCACTTTATGTTGCAAAAAGAGGTAGTGGAACGCATGGTGGCGCAACCTTCCACGCCAGAATATGGCCGCCTCAGCGTGATGTTGCAGTACTCCCTACAAATGGAATATCTCATTACCGTACCCGGCAGTGCTTTTGACCCACCGCCCAAAGTCGAGTCTGCCTTTGTACGTTGCATTCCTTACGCGCAACTGCCCTATGTCGCCAAGGATGCAGAACGCTTCGCCAAAGTGGTCACCATGGCCTTCTCTCAGCGCAGAAAAACCATACGTAACACCCTCAAATCTTTACTCAATGACGTCGACTTTGATGCGCTGCAACTGGACTCACAGTTGCGTGCCGAAAATCTATCGGTACAACAATTTGTCGAAATGAGTAATTACTTGGACTGATATAATCACACTATCTAAACACGGAGAAAGCAATGCGATTAATCTTGTTGGGCGCCCCAGGCGCGGGCAAAGGCACTCAAGCCACATTTATCAAAGAAAAATTCAACATTCCACAAATTTCTACCGGCGATATGTTGCGTGCCGCAGTTAAAGCTGGGACCCCTTTAGGTCTAAAAGCCAAGAGCTTTATGGACGCCGGAGGCTTGGTTCCTGATGATGTGATTATCGGTTTGGTATCAGAAAGAATTAAGCAAGCCGATTGCGCCAATGGCTTTTTATTCGATGGTTTTCCGCGCACCATTCCGCAAGCAGAAGCCATGAAACAAGCTGGGGTGAATATAGACTATGTGGTCGAAATTGATGTCCCCGATGCCGCCATTGTTGAGCGCATGAGTGGCCGTCGTTCACATCCCGCCAGTGGCAGAACCTACCATATCAAATTCAATCCACCCAAAGTCGAGGGCAAAGACGACGTCACCGGCGAGCCATTGGTGCAACGCGAAGATGACAAAGAAGAGACGGTGTTAAAACGCCTAGAGGTCTACCACAGCCAAACCAAACCCTTGGTGAAATATTATGTAGATTGGGCCAATAGCGGCACTGACGGCGCTCCCAAACATGTGTTTGTGAATGGCTTGGGTGACATGAACGCGATTAAACAAGAGATTTTTAACGCCCTGAAATAAATCTGTCTTCGGCAAGCAGTTTGAACTTAAGCTTCCTTGCCGACTCTCACGTCTCAAGCTATAATGCGCGGCTTTCGTTTTCACGAAAGCCTGGATTGGTGATGTAGCTCAGCCGGTTAGAGCGCAGGATTCATAATCCTGAGGTCGAGGGTTCGATTCCCTCCATCACCACCAAACCCTCTCTCAATTATTTTTCCAACTGACGCGCTATCTTGCACTGCCTTGTATGTTCAGGATGATGTGCACTATATCCTCCGTTCGCAGGATATTTCCGCCCTGTGATTAGGGTTATATTGCTTTTAGTGATATTGCTGTTGTTGATATATAGGTTGTCATGGAATTAACCAACGAAATTGTGTTTCTTAGTATCGCCATTTTAATGGCGGGTTTAATTTTCCCTGCTTATACCAATCTTGATCATGCGCGTGGTTATAACAACGCCACTTTTATTTGGTTGATTGCCGTCTTATGTCAATTTTGTAGTAGCGCATTTTTTGCAAGCTATCAACTGCTCGGTTTGACTGCCTTATCCCTTGGTAGCACCTTGCAATTCACCACCGATGTTCTACTGATACTGCTGTTTAAATCCTTTCAGCGACCGCTTAGCCAGCGCGCTTACTCGCTAGCTATTGCAGTCACCCTGCTATATTGGCTGTTTTATGATCACGAAGATTATCTCCACCGCACCATCATTGCGGTATCAGGATTACTTTTGATGTCGGCATGGCAGGTGTTTGAGCTTAGCAAAATACTCAAACAACATTACTCCAAATATTTAGTATTTTTAATCCTGGCGATTGCTGCTCAGATGATATTTGGTGCCATACGCATGGACTCCGCATTAGATTTGTTACCACTGCATGGCAGCGATAGGATCCCGCTTGATCGTTTCCACGAGAATCTAGATAGCTTTTTAATACGCCTGCCCATCCATTTGATTTATGTCTTGATCTTTATGGGCATAGATAATTACTTCTTTGAAACTTTATGTCGCCAAGCGCAAAAACAAAAACGTGAGCTGGAAGAGCAAGCGATTAATGTACTGATTAAATTAGCCGCAGCGCGCGACAACAGTACCGGCCAACATCTGTTGAGAACGCAGGCCATGTTTAAGCAATTGGCAGAGGCCCTGGTGCAGACTGGTTATTATCAGGACTTATTGAGCCCAGAAAAAATTGATTGTATGTGTCGTGCCGCACCGCTTCACGATATCGGAAAAGTTGCCATTCCCGATGAGATTCTATTAAAACCCGGCGCGCTTAGTCCCGAGGAACGTGAGTTGGTAAAAAAACATGCCAGTCTGGGCGAGCAAATTCTCAAAACGGCGATGTCCACCTCAGGACAAAATCCGATTTTAGAAACTGCCATGGTGATGGCTGGCTCACACCATGAATATTGGGATGGCACCGGTTATCCACGCGGGTTAAAACAAACCCAGATACCCATCGAGGGGCGCATGATGGCGGTAGTCGATGTATATGATGCACTTTCCACTGAGCGCTTTTATAAAAAACGCTGGACCCATGAAGAAGTAGTGGCCTATATCCGCAAGAGCAAAGGCATACAGTTTGATCCTATCATCGTCGCTGCCTTTTTGACGGTGAGCGAGACCTTCCGCCAAATTGCCACAGAGATGAAAGATCCTGATTTAGGCTTGAGCTGGGCCTAATTCAGACCTACTCCCCGCAACACCCACCAAGCAACTCGCAATTTCCGTTTATACAAAGCAACACTTGTTTGATGTAAATCAAGTCCGATAGGTATATGCATCAGTAATATAGCTCCATCGAATATGCATTATCTATTGGAGATATCTGATGAAAAAAATAAGCTTAGCCTTACTCTTGGGGGCGGTTCTATTGCCAAGTTTAGTCCATGCTGAAGCCGGCGATTGGGTGGTTCGTTTGCGTGCCACCAATATCAATCCCAGTGAAAAAAGTGAGTTGGGCAAACAAACGGATGAAACCTACGGCGCTGGCGTTGCCGGCGTATTGTACGGTACAGGCACAAATTTGAAAGTCGATAGCAACACCATTCCCGAGTTGGATATTTCTTATTACTTCACCAAAAATTTGGCTGCCGAATTGATTCTAGCTTTAGGCACCAAGCATGACGTTAAGGTGGATGGTAGCGGTGGCGTATTGGGAAATAATCGTAACCTAGGTGAAGTGAATTTATTGCCACCGACATTGACCTTGCAATGGCACTTTAATCCAGACCAAACCTTGGATCCTTATGTAGGTGCTGGGGTAAGTTATGTGCGCGCCATGGATGATGGCCTGACCGCCAGAACCGCCATAGGCAATTACCCAATCAGAATCGATAGAAATAACTGGGGTGCCGCCTTGCAAGCAGGGATGGATATCAACCTACAAGACAAGTGGTTACTCAATGTGGATGTCAAGAAAATCTGGTTTGATACCGATGTAAAAGTGGACTTATCTGGCAACCCAGCGGGATTACCCGGCGGTTACAAGAAAATTGATAATTTAGATGTTGACCCTTGGGTCGTCTCAGTCGGGTTTGGTAAAAAGTTCTAAGCATAGATTGGTCGATTTAAGTATTTAGTTTCATGGTGTAGTTCCACCCTCTTCCCCCACCTCGTGTGGGGGTTTTTTTTTGCTAAAAAATGACCATAAAAAACGCGAGATTGCTCGCGCTTATGCAGCCACAAACGCTAGCAAGTGTTTTAAATAATTTTGGAAAATTTTGCGCGATGCTGATCCGTCAGCAGATAACGATCAAACTTCATGGCAATGGCTCTGACAAAGAACCAACCGCGACTGGTAATTTGAATGCCTTGTTCATCTACCTGCAACAAACCCTCGTCTTGCAAAGATTTTAAGGAATTTAATTCATTGGCAAAGTATTGTTTAAAGTCGATCAAATAGCTTAGCTCGATAGACTCAAACAACAACTCACCCTGACACATCAGCGCCATAATCACTGCGCGCCGCACCATATCATCTTTGGACAAAGCGAGACCTCGGACAATCGGCATTTGGCCTTGGCGCAAGCTGTCGTAATACTCTTCCAAAGTTTTGGCATTTTGGCTATAAGTACCCCCGACGCGACCGATAGCGGAAACACCCAAAGCAATTAAATCGCAATCAGGCTGGGTGCTATAGCCTTGGAAATTTCTATGCAAGCGCCCCTGACGTTTAGCGACTGCCAAGGGGTCGTTTGGTAAAGCGAAATGATCCATTCCGACATACACATAATCCACACTCAGAAAGTGCGCAATGGCATTGGACAACATACTCAGCTTGTCGCTTGCCACAGGCAAATCCTCAGCATGAATGCGGCGCTGTGGCTTAAAACGCTCAGGCAAATGTGCATAGGCATACAATGCAATACGATCGGGTTTCAATTCACCAATTAATTGCAGGGTACGATTAAAAGAGGCTGGCGTTTGTTTGGGCAAACCATAGATTAAATCCACATTAATCGAGTCAAATTTTAATGCTCGGGCTTGTGCCACCAACTCAAAAACTTGTTCATGGGGCTGGACTCTGTGTACCGCTTTCTGCACGTCTGCGTCAAAATCTTGCACGCCAAAACTAATACGATTAAATCCAAGTTGAGCCAGATGCGCTAAACGTTTTTGGTCTAGGGTACGCGGGTCCACTTCGATGGAGTACTCGCCTCCAGACACGAAATGAAAGCTGCGCTTGAGCATTTGCATCAACTCGCTCAGCTCATCATCACTAAAAAATGTAGGGGTGCCACCACCTAAATGAAGCTGAGAGATTGTTTGCCCTTTACCCAAATGGGCGGTATGTAAATCGACTTCATGGCGCAAATACTCTAAGTATTCACGTGCTCGCTCATGACGTTTGGTGACGATTTTATTGCAGGCGCAATAAAAGCATAACGAGTCACAAAACGGGATATGCACATAGATAGATAGCGCTGAGGCAGCATTTCGCGCGCGCCGTTGTTGCAAGGCTTGAATATAATCGGCCTCAGTAAAGGCTTCGACAAATCGATCGGCAGTGGGGTAAGAAGTATAGCGCGGACCTGGCACATCATATTTTTGCAGCATGCCTATACTGATGTCTTGCAACATGTCCTGCTGTTTAGAAAATTGCACCGTCACACTCACGCCCCAATAAAACTTTTTTTCAGGTGTGGCAGTATGAACTTGTTGCCTGCTGGCAACATTGATTTAAATCAAACAAAATAAGGGTGTAAAATGTTGATATTCGGCGCTGCTGGCATACTTTCAATGCGTGCTGAATATAATGCAATACAGAAAACAATGGACGCTGAATAGACCATATGACCGATACAAATAACGTGAAATCCCCTGCCATATCGATAAGCTCAGATAAATTTAAAGTCGCTTGTTCGAATTGCAATCTACGCGAGCTGTGTTTACCGGTCGGCTTTAATGCGGATGAAATGACGCGTTTAGATGAGATTGTGGCTACCCGCAAACAGGTCAAGCAAGGTCAGCATCTTTTTGCCAATGGTGATGCTTTCACTTCTCTATATGCCATCCGCACAGGATTTTTTAAAACCAGTGTAGCCAGTGAAGATGGTCGTGAGCAAGTCACTGGCTTTCAGATGGCGGGAGAAATTATTGGTCTAGATGGTATCGTGACCGACCATCACAACTGTGACGCGATTGCGCTCGAGGATGCAGAAGTGTGCGTCATGCCCTTCTCCAATGTAGAGTACCTGTCGCGTGAATTCCCAGTATTACAACGCCATGTGCACAAAATCATGAGCCGTGAAATTGTTCGTGAAAATGGCATGATGATGATGCTGGGCAATATGCGTGCTGAAGAGAGATTGGCCGCCTTTTTATTGAATTTGGTACAACGTTTGCACGCTCGAGGTTTCTCGCAATCCGAGCTGATTTTGCGCATGACACGCGAGGAAATCGGCAGCTACTTAGGGCTAAAGTTGGAAACCATTAGCCGGACTTTTTCTAAATTTAGCGAAGACGGTATTATCGAAGTCAAACAGCGTTATGTGCGTATCTTAGACGCTGATCAACTCAAACAATTGTGCAACCCACAAACCACGATTTAACCTGCTATCGTGCCTAACGACTACCTTGTTCCAGAAGACCATAACCGTGATGTCACAGGGATGACCTATATCTATCCGGTGGTATCCCGCCGTGCGCAAGGCGTGTCTGTGGGAATCAATTTAAATGTCAACAATGCTTGTAACTGGCGTTGTATTTATTGCCAAGTCCCCAACCTGACGCGCGGCGGCCCACCTGCGATTAATCTAGCCCAATTAAAACAAGAGCTCAACAGCATGATGCAAGCGCTGTTGCATGGCGACTTTATGCAACGCTATGTGGCCGAGAGCGATAGGCGTTTGATGGACATTGCTTTTTCCGGCAATGGCGAACCTACCACCTGTAAACAATTTGGCGAGGTGCTGGATATTGTGGCCGAGGTCATGCAGCAATATGCCTTAATCGAGCAAGACGTCAAAGTGCGTTTGATTACCAATGGTAGTCAAATGGACAAAGTAGAAGTGCAAGCTTGGATGAAAAAATTGGCGCTAATCAACGGTGAAGTTTGGTTCAAAATCGATGCAGGTAATCGCGCTGGTTTTGCCAGAATTAATGATATCCAAATGACCCCAGACGCGCATATCAAACGTCTAAAAACCTGCGCAGCCTTATGCCCTACCTTAGTACAAACCTGTATGTTTGCCCTTGATGGGATAGCGCCTAGCGAGGCAGATATTGCCGACTATTTAGCCTTAATCAAACGAGTACGCACTGAAATTAAGGCGTGCATCTTTACAGCGTAGCACGCCCCTCGTATCAACCAGAGGCGCCGCGCTTAGGCAGATTAGACGAAGCTTGGCTGAATCAAATGGCAGAAAGAATTCGTGCGCTGGATATCCCGGTTTACGTGAATCCCTAAAACGGACAAGTGTATAACAATAAAAAAGGCAGCCTAGGCTGCCTTTTTTGTGATTGAGTCATTACACCTCAAATTGTGGGCGTTTTGCATCCGGCCAATCCAAGTGAAAGAACTGACCACGAGGGGCATCCAAACGCTCATAAGTATGCGCACCAAAATAGTCACGTTGTGCTTGTAACAAGTTGGCTGGCAATACCGCACTGCGATAACCATCATAGTAGGCCAAAGCGGCACAGAAACCTTGTGCAGGAATACCATTGGACACCGCCAAGGCAATCACCTTACGCCAGCCTGCTTGACCTTCGCTCAAGGCTTGCGTGAAGTATGGATCTAACATCAAATTCTTCAAGCGTGAGTTGTTCAAATAAGCGTCGGTAATCTTTTGCAAGAAACGCGCGCGGATAATACAACCGCCGCGCCAGATTTGTGCAATCTCACCAAAATTCAATTTCCAGTTGTATGCTACTTGCGCTTTATCAATCAGTTGAAAACCTTGTGCATAGGCGCAGATCTTGGAGCAATACAAGGCATTGCGTATCGCTTCGATAATTTCTTTTTTATCTTTTTCAACGGTAACCACTGGACCTTTAAGAATCTTGCTGGCTTCTACGCGCTCTTCTTTCAAGCTAGACAAAGCACGCGCATACACCGCTGCTGCAATGGCATTGGCTGGGGAGCCAAGCTCCAAAGCATTTGCCGCAGTCCATTGACCTGTGCCTTTTTGACCTGCAGCGTCCATGATTTTGTCGACTAGGAAGCCTTGGCTGACTGGGTCTTGTTGTTGCAGAATGTCACCGGTTATTTGAATCAAGAAACTGGACAGTTCGCCCTTGTTCCATTCTTCAAATACTTTACCAATTTCACCCGCCGTCATGCCTAGCAAGTTTTTCATCAACCAATAGGCTTCACAAATCAATTGCATATCGATGTACTCGATACCGTTGTGCACCATTTTGACGTAGTGACCTGCACCGTCAGGACCAATATATTCGGCACAAGAGAAACCACCTTGCACAGGCTTGCCTGGCGCAGCACCTTCTAATGGCTCACCTGTTTTGGGATCTACTTTGGCCGCGATATCACGCCAGATAGGCTCCAGACTTGCCCACGCACGACGAGTGCCGGATGGCATCAAGCTAGGACCGAAACGTGCTCCAGTCTCACCACCAGACACACCAGAACCGATAAATTCTATGCCTTTGGCAGCCAATTCTTTTTCACGACGGATGGTGTCTGTCCACAAAGCATTACCACCATCAATAATAATGTCGCCTTGCTCCAAGAACGGTAGCAATGCATTAATCGTTACGTCTGTCGCGCTACCTGCTTTGACCAGCAAGACAATTTTGCGCGGACGCTTGATACTCAACACGAAAGAGGCCAAATCTGCGTGGCCTATCACATTCTCGTGTGAAGGTTCGTTGTCTTTACAGTATTCAATAAAATTCACCATCTTTTTAGGGTCGCGGTTGTACACGGAGATGGTATAGCCATGGTCGGCAATATTCAGGGCCAAATTTTGCCCCATCACAGCGAGGCCAACTAGGCCAATATCAGCATTTTTGGGTGTCATTTTCTTCTCTTTTGGAGTTGATTAACGAAAAGGGGGATGCTCAGATTTTTAGAGCGCGGCTATTATAAATCCAT
>JACCDX010041096.1_pt1 | contig 15920 bp, 15 predicted proteins | sample 7449681 | NCBI WGS metagenome assembly JACCDX01 (sample SAMN15323450, study PRJNA562643) | freshwater metagenome | isolation source: river surface water | place: USA:Blue River Watershed | collected 2017-08-18 | reverse complement strand
GTTGTGTCAGGCCCGCCACATCGCCCACCAGCAAATACGCATACGCCTGATGGTGCGAGCGCCCGACCCGGCCGCGCAGCTGGTGCAGCTGAGCGAGGCCGACGCGGTCGGCGCGGTGCATGATGATGGTGTTCGCACTCGGCACGTCGATGCCGGTCTCAATGATGGTGGTGCACAGCAGGATATTGAAGCGCTGCTGGACGAAGTCGCGCATCACCTTTTCCAGCTCCCGCTCGTGCATCTGGCCGTGCGCGACTGCAATGCGCGCCTCGGGCAACAGTTCCTCGAGCTTGGCCTTGCGGTTTTCGATGGTCTCGACCTCGTTGTGCAGGAAGTAGACCTGCCCGCCGCGCTTGAGCTCGCGCAAGATGGCCTCGCGGATGGTGCCGCTGCTCTCGTTGCGCACGAAGGTCTTGATGGCCAGGCGGCGCTGGGGCGCGGTGGCGATCACCGACAGGTCACGCAATCCCTCCAGCGCCATGCCCAGGGTGCGGGGAATGGGCGTGGCGGTGAGGGTGAGGACGTCCACCTCGGCGCGCAGGGCCTTCATGGCTTCCTTGTGGCGCACGCCGAAGCGGTGCTCCTCGTCGATGATCAGCAGGCCCAGGTTCTTGAACTTCACGCTCTCCGACAGGAGCTTGTGCGTCCCCACCACGATATCGATGGTGCCGTCGGCGATGCCCTTGGCGGCGGCGGTGATCTCCTTTTGCGAGCGGAAGCGGCTCATCTCGGCGATCTTCACGGGCCACTTCGAGAACCGGTCGACCAGGGTCTGGTAATGCTGTTCGGCCAGCAAGGTGGTGGGCGCCAGGAAAGCCACCTGCCGCCCGCCCGTGACCGCCACGAAGGCGGCGCGCAGGGCCACCTCGGTCTTGCCGAAGCCGACGTCGCCGCACACCAGGCGGTCCATCGGACGCGGGGAGATCATGTCCTGGATCACCGCGTGGATGGCGGCGTTCTGGTCGGCGGTCTCCTCGAAGCCGAAGTCGTTGGCGAAGGTCTCGTAGTCCTGGGGCGAGTAGCGGAAGGCATGGCCCTCGCGCGCGGCGCGGCGGGCGTAGATGTTCAGGAGTTCGGCGGCGGTGTCGCGCACCTGCTCGGCGGCCTTGCGCCTGGCCTTCTCCCACTGCCCGGAGCCGAGCTTGTGCAGCGGCGCCTCGTCGGCCGAGACGCCGGTGTACCGGCTGATCTGGTGCAGCTGGCTCACGGGCACGTACAGGGAGGCCTTGTCCGCGTATTCCAGGTGCAGGAATTCCTGGAGCAAGGGGCGGCCCTGCGGGTCTTTGCCCTGGCCCATGTCCATGTTCACCAGCCCCCGGTAGCGGCCGATGCCATGCTGGGCGTGCACCACCGGATCGCCGATCGTCAGCTCCGACAGGTCCTTGATCAGGGCCTCGACGTCGCTGACCTGTTCCTGCTTGCGGCGCCGGCGCACGCTCACGCCGGCGGCGAAGAGTTCGGTCTCGGTGATGAAGTCGATACCGCCTTCCACCCAGGCAAAGCCCTGGGCCAGGGGGGCGGTGGCGATGCCGATCTTTTCCTCGCTCGCCTGGAATTCGGCCAGCGATTCGAAGGCGGGCGGCGAGACCTGGCTGGCCCGCAGGAAATCCAGCAGGCTCTCACGCCGGCCGTCGCTTTCCGCCAGCACCAGCAGGCGGCGGGGTGAGGCGGCGGCGTGGGCTTTCAGGCGGGCCAGGGGGTCCTCAGCGCCGCGGAGGACAGAGATGTCGGGCAAGGTGGTGAAGTCCGCCGGCAGGTTCTGCGCAGGCGAAGTCTCGCTCTCGGGCGTCACGTCCGCGCTGCGTGGCCGCAGCGCCAGCTGCGCATGCGCATTCGCCCGCGTGTAGAAGTCGGCGCTTTCGAGGAACAGCGCCTGGGGCGGCAGAACCGGCCGTTCGGTGTCGCCCTGCATCAGCCGGTAGCGGTCGCGGGTGTCCTGCCAGAAACGCTGGAAGGCCGGCTCCAGGTCGCCGTGCATGACCACCGTCGCCTGCGGCCCCAGGTAGTCGAACACCGTGGCGGTCTCGTCGAAGAACAGGGGCAGGTAGTACTCGATGCCCGCCGTCGCCACGCCGTTGCCCATGTCCTTGTAGATGCGGCTGCGGGTGGGGTCGCCCTCCAGCAGTTCGCGCCAGCGCTGTCGGAAACGCGCGCGGGCGTCGTCGTCCATCGGGAACTCGCGCCCGGGCAGCAGGCGCACCTCGGGCACCGGGTACAGGCTGCGCTGGCTATCCGGATCGAAGGTGCGGATGGAGTCGATCTCGTCGTCGAAGAGGTCCACCCGGTACGGCACTGCCGACCCCATGGGGAACAGGTCGATCAGGCCGCCGCGCACCGCGTATTCACCGGGGCTCACCACCTGGGTCACGTGGTTGTAGCCGGCCAGCGTGAGTTGCGCCTTGAGCCTGGCGTCCTCCAGCTTCTGCTTGACCTTGAAGTGGAAGGTGTAGCCCGCGAGGAAGGCCGGCGGCGCGACGCGGTACAGGGCGGTCGTAGCGGGCACGACCACCACGTCGGCCCCATCCTCAGCATTGTTCTGAGAGATCCGCCACAGCGTGGCCAGGCGCTCGGAGATCAGGTCCTGGTGCGGAGAGAACGTGTCATAGGGCAGGGTCTCCCAGTCCGGGAACAGGCAGCAGCGTAGGTCCGGCGCGAAGAAGGCGATCTCCTCGACCAGGCGCTGGGCGTCGGCTGCATCGCCAGTGACGATGGCGGTCCGCCGGCCTGCGGCCTGGTCTCGTTCGGCCTGGCGCGCCAGCAGGAGGGCATCGGCGGAGCCGGCGGGGCGGGGCAGGGCGTAGCGCTTGCCGGGGGAGAGCCTGGGGAGGTCCATGGAAGGGGGGCGTGGGGCAAATGGCAAACACCCCGCGCCGGCCGGCGAGGGGTGTCAAGGCACGGATTCTAGAATGGGCAGCTTCAGCCCCGCCCATGACCTCCGCCCCGTCCACGCCCCCCCGCCTGCATGCCCTCATCCCCTGTGCGGGCTCGGGCAGCCGCGCCGGCACCGAGGTGCCCAAGCAGTACCAGCCGGTGGCCGGCCGGCCCTTGGTGGCCCACACCCTGGCAGCGTTCGGCCAGGTCTCCCGGCTGTCCACCGTGCTGGTGGTCGTGGCCGCGGGCGATGACACCCTGTCCCGGCTGCAGGACCTGCCCCCTCGGGTGCAGGTGGCCGCTTGCGGCGGTCCGACCCGCGCGGCCAGCGTGCAGGGCGGATTGCGGGAGTTGCAGCGGCGCGGTGCCTCAGGCCGTGACTGGGTGCTGGTGCATGACGCCGCCCGTTGCCTGGTCACCCCCGCCCTGATCGACCGGCTGATCGACGCCTGCCTGGACGATCCGGTCGGCGGCCTGCTGGCCCAGCCCCTGGCGGACACCCTCAAGCATGGCCCGCAGGGGCGTGTGCAGGCCACGATCCCGCGCGAGGGCCACTGGCTGGCCCAGACGCCGCAGATGTTCCGGCTGGATACGCTGGCCCAGGCCCTGGAAGCGGCGGGCACGTCGGTCACGGACGAAGCCAGCGCCATCGAGGCGGCAGGCCTGCAGCCCCGGCTGGTGCCGGGTTCCGCGCGCAATTTCAAGGTCACCTGGCCCGCGGACTTCGCCCTGGCCCAGGCCCTGCTCGCACCCACAAGGACGACCGACACATGAAACTTCGCATCGGAGAAGGCTGGGACGTGCATGCCCTGGTGGCCGGACGGCCCCTGATCCTAGGGGGCGTCACGATTCCCCATGACAAGGGGCTGCTGGGGCACTCGGACGCCGATGCCCTCCTGCACGCCATCACCGATGCCCTGCTGGGCGCGGCCGGCCTGGGGGACATCGGCAGGCACTTTCCCGATACCGACGAACGCTTTCGCGGCGCCGATTCCGCCGTGCTCCTGGCCGAGGCGGTGCGGCGTGTGCGCGAGCACGGCTGGCAGGTCGTGAATCTGGACAGCACGGTCATCGCCCAGGCGCCCAAGCTCGCGCCGCACATCGACGCCATGCGCGCGCGCATCGCCCAGGTGCTGGCCATCGACGCATCGCAGGTCAACGTCAAGGCCAAGACGGCCGAGAAGATGGGCCCCGTGGGCGAGGGGCGCAGCATCGAGGCGCGGGCCGTGGTGTTGCTGTCCCCGGCCTGATCCGTTTCCCTTTCCAGAAAGCATCGCCATGAGCTGGCCTGTTCTTGTCTTCGACATCGAGTCCATTCCCGACATCGCCGGCCTGCGCGCCACGCGCGGCGAGCCGCCTGAGGCCAGCGACGACCAGGTGTATGAAGCCTGGGTCAAGGAACGGCAGGACAAGGGCCAGAGCGACTTCATGCCGCACCACCTGCAGCGGGTGCTGGTGATCAGCGCGGTGTTTCGCAGCAGCGAGGGCCTGCGCATTCACTCCTTCGTGGACCGCGACGGCGCCAGCGAGGCCAAGGTGATCCAGCAGTTTTTCCACACGCTGGACAAGCATGTGCCGCAGCTCGTGAGCTGGAACGGCGGCGGCTTCGACCTGCCGGTGCTCAGTTACCGCGCCCTGCGTCACGGGCTGGTCGCCACCCGGTTCTGGGACCAGGGCGAGGACGACCGCGAGTTCAAGTGGAACAACTACATCGGCCGCTACCACTCGCGCCACCTGGACCTCATGGACGTCCTGGCCCTGTACCAGCCGCGGGCCAGCGCGCCGCTCGATGCCATGGCCAAGCTGTGCGGCTTTCCCGGCAAGCTGGGGATGGATGGCTCGCAGGTCTACTCCGCGTACCGGGAAGGCAAGCTGGAGGACATCCGCCGCTACTGCGAGACGGACGTCATGAACACCTACCTGATGTACTGCCGCTTCCAGAAGATGCGCGGGGGCCTGACCGAGTCCGAGTACGACAGGGAGATCGCCCACGTGAAATCCACGTTGTCCGCTCTGGCGCCCCAGGAGGCGCACTGGCAGGAGTACCTGGCCGCCTGGGGTTGAGGGTGCACCTGCCGGCGGCCGGATGGCTGCCAGGTCTTGCTTGCGGGTAGGGGACAATCGCCGCATGTCAATGCAAGCAGATCAAGGCCCCGGCTTGCCCGAGGGCTGGCTGGCGGTCGATGCCCTGGACATCGACGCCCAGGGCGTGGCCCGCCGCCCCGACGGCAAGGTCGTCTTCATCGACGGCGCCTTGCCCACCGAACTGGTGTCGGCCAACGTCCACCGCAAGAAGAACAACTGGGAGCAGGCCTCGCTGACGGCCATTCACCGGCAGTCCTCCCAGCGCGTGAAGCCCCAGTGCCCCCACTTCGGCCTGCACGAAGGCGCCTGCGGGGGCTGCAAGATGCAGCACCTGCACGTCGGCGCGCAGGTGGCCGTCAAGCAGCGGGTGCTGGAGGACAACCTCTGGCACCTGGGCAAGGTGAAGGCCGAGACCGTGCTGCGCCCGATCGAAGGGCCGGCCTGGGGGTATCGCTGGCGGGCCCGTTTCTCGGTGCGCCATGTTCGCAAGAAAGGGGCCGTGCTCGTGGGCTTTCACGAGCGCAAGAGCCGCTACGTGGCCGACATCCGCGAGTGCCATGTCGTGCCCCGGCAGGTCAGTGACCTGCTGCTGCCCCTGCGCGCGCTGATCGCCAGCATGGACGCGATCGAGACCTGCCCGCAGATCGAGCTGGCCTGCGGGGTGGATGCGGCGGATCCCGCGCAGCCGGTCATGGCCCTGGTGCTGCGACATCTGGAGCCGCTGTCGGCCGGCGACACGTCGAAGCTGCGTGCCTTCGCCCAGGCACATCCTGGTGTGCAATGGTGGCTGCAGCCCAAGGGCCCCGACACCGTGCACCTGCTGGACGAAGGACCGCAGCTGGCCTACACCCTGCCGGAGTTCGGCATCACCATGCCGTTCAAGCCGACCGACTTCACCCAGGTGAACCCGTTCATCAACCAGGTGCTGGTCTCGCAGGCGCTGCGGCTGCTGGATGCCAGGCCGGATGAACGCGTGATCGACTGGTTCTGCGGCCTGGGCAATTTCACCTTGCCGATCGCGACCCGGGCGGGCGAGGTGCTGGGCATCGAGGGCAGCGAGACGCTGGTGGCACGCTCGCGCCAGAACCTGGCCCGTCACCGCGAACAGTCCCGGGGTGTGCCCGGCACGCGCGAACTGGCCCCCACGGCCTTTGTCGCGCGCAACCTGTTCGAGATGACGCCCGCCCTGCTGGTTGCCGATGGCCGCGCCGACAAGTGGCTGGTCGACCCGCCGCGCGAAGGCGCCTTCGCGCTGGCCAAGGCGCTGGCCGACATCCACCAGGACCCGTCCCTGGCCCCGGGCTGGACACCGCCACGGCGCATCGTCTATGTGAGCTGCAACCCCGCTACGCTGGCCCGTGATGCGGGCCTGCTGGTGCATCAGGCGGGCTACCGGTGTACGGCGGCCGGTGCGGTGAATATGTTCCCGCACACGGCGCACGTGGAGTCGATGGCGGTGTTCGAGCGGACGGCCTGAGCCGCTCGAATCTGCGGTCCGTACGGGGCGGCCGAAAAAGCAAAGGGGCCCCGAGAGGCCCCTTGGTTCATCGTGCGCGGATGAACCCGCGTTCAGTCGTTGTTCCCGCTGGTCAGGCCCAGCAGCGCCAGCAGGCCCTGGAACACGTTGAAGATGTCCAGGTACAGCGCCAGCGTGGCGGAGATGTAGTTGGTCTCGCCGCCGTCGATGATCTGCTTGATGTCGTACAGCATGTAGGCGCTGAAGATGCCGATCACCATCACGCTGATCACGAGCATGCCGACGGTGGAGCCGACGAACACGTTGATGATGCTGCCGATCATCACCGCCAGCGCGCCGACGAACAGGAACTTGCCCATGCCCGAAAGGTCACGCTTGATCACGGTGGCCAGGCTGGCCATCACGAAGAACACGCCCGCCGTGCCGGCGAAGGCGGTCATCACGAGGCTGGCGCCGTTGGAGAGGCCCAGGACCATCGCGATCATGCGCGAGAGCATCAGGCCCATGAAGAAGGTGAAGCCCAGGAGCACCGGCACGCCGGCCGCCGAGTTCTTGGTCTTCTCGATCGCGAACATGAAGCCGAAGGCCCCTGCGAGGAAGACGATCAGCCCCAGGCCGCCCGAGAGGCCGCGGGTGATGCCCGTGGCCACCCCCAGCCAGGCGCCCAGCACAGTGGGCAGCAGGCTCAGGGCGAGCAGCCAGTAGGTGTTTCTCAGAACCCGATGGCGCTGCGCTGCGGGCAGGGCGTAGCCGTAGTCGACGGTCTGCACTTGGTCGTTCATGACAACTCTCCTGGAAACGAGCTTGCGCTCAGACCAAGGCATTCTAGGGGGCATCAATCCCCTAAAGCCAGTGGCGGCTATGCTTGACCCTTATGAAATCCACACATTTCCTGGAACTGGCCGACGTCAAGGCCATCGCCGCCGCCGCCGAAGCCGAGGCGCTCAAGAACCAATGGGCCGTGACCATCGCCATCGCCGACACCGGCGGCCACCTCCTGTGGCTGCAGCGCCTGGACGGCGCGCCGCCCATCTCGGCTCACATCGCCCCGGCCAAGGCCCATACGGCCGCCCTGGGGCGGCGTGAATCCCGCATCTACGAAGAGGTAATCAACGGCGGCCGGGTGTCCTTCCTGAGCGCGCCGGAGATGCGCGGCATGCTCGAAGGCGGCGTTCCGATCATGAAGGACGGCACCTGCCTGGGCGCCGTGGGCGTGAGCGGGGTCAAGTCCAATGAGGACGCCCAGATCGCCCGCGCCGGCATCGCCGCCATCGGGCTCTGAGCCGTCCCTGACCTACTTGGTCAGTATCAGCTTGCCCTGGCGGGTCGCCTGCAGGCGGTAGTACACGCCCTGGTGGTGGATTTCCACCGTGCGGTGACCCTGCAGCAGGGCGTCGCTTTCCAGCAGCGGAGGCCGGCCGGCCGGGGCAGGTCCTGCTGGGTGCCCTGGCGGATGGCCCGAACCCGCGTCCGCTGAAACGGCTCGCGCGCCCGCAGCGCCGGGATCGGGGCGCAGATCGGATCCCCCCATCCTCACGGTCCCTTCGCTTCGGTGATGAAGCCGATCTGGCGCAGCCCGGATTGCTGCGCCGCGGCCATGGCCTGCGCCACGCGCTCGTAACGCACATGGCGGTCGCCCCGGATCTGGAGCTGCGGCTGGGGCGTCTGCGCCGCGGCCTGCGCCATCAGGCGCGGCAGCTCGCTGTCGGTCACCGCCGCATCGTTCCAGTGATAGCGGCCCTGTGCATCGACTGTCAGCCGCACGGCCTGGGGCGTATCGGCCTGGCGCTGGTTCGTCGCCTGGGGCAGTTCGACCTGGACCGCATGCTGAAGCACCGGCACGGTGATGATGAAGATGATCAGGAGCACCAGCATCACGTCCACCAGGGGCGTCATGTTGATCTCGTTCATCACCTCGTCGGTGTCGTCCTGGGTGCCGAAGGCCATGATCAGCCTTTCTTCAGCGGGATGATCCGCGCGCCGGGGTCGCGGGTGGCCACGCGTGCGCCGGTCATGAAATAGGCATGCAGGTCATGGGCGAAGCGATTGAGCTTCAGGGTGACCGCCTTGTTGCCCCGCACCAGGGCGTTGTAGCCCAGGACCGCGGGAATCGCCACGGCCAGGCCCAGTGCCGTCATCACCAGGGCTTCGCCCACCGGGCCCGCCACCTTGTCGATGGTGGCCTGGCCGGCGGTGCTGATGGACATCAGCGCGTGGTAGATCCCCCAGACTGTCCCGAACAGGCCGACGAAGGGGGCGGTGGAGCCTACCGAGGCCAGGACGGCCAGGCCGGTCTGCAGGCGCGCGGTGGCTTCGTCGATCGCGTTGCGCAGGGCGCGCGTGACCCAGTCACTCCGGTCCAGCGAGTCATGCAGCTGGGGCTGGGCGCCGTGGTGGACGGTGGCCTCACGCCCTTGCACCGCGAGATCGGTGTAGGGGTTGCCATTTTCCCGGCCCAGGATGTCCAGGCCCTGGTCGAAGTCGGTGCAGTGCCAGAAATCCTCGGTGCGCCGCGCCTGGGCGGCGTGTCGGCGAAGGTCCAGGGCCTTGGTGGCGATCACCACCCACGACGCCACCGACATCAGCAGCAGGATCACGGCCACCAGGCGCGTGACGAAGTCACCCTGGCTCCAGAGGTTGGCGAGGCCGAATGGCGTTTGCATGTTCTTGTTACTCCAGCACGAAATTGATCGGGACGTTGAACCACATGGCTTCGGGCGTGCCCCCGCGTCGGCCGGGGACGTAGCGCCATTTCAGGACGGTGGCCAGGGCGGCCTGGTCCAGACGGTCGTAGCCGCTGGACTGGTGGACCTGCGCCTTCTGGGGCAGGCCATCGGCGCCGATGAAGACGCGCACCACCACCTTCCCCTGCTCGTTCAGCCGCCGGCTCTGGGGCGGGTAGGCGGGCTTGGGGTTGTGCAGGTAGGCAGCGTCGCTCGAGGGCAGCTCGATGCGGCCACCAGGCACGCCCATCGCTGCGGCGGACGGTGCGGCAGGCGTCTCCGCGCGGCCCGCTGCGGCTCCTGCCGGCACTGGCGACGCCGCGGCTACAGCCGCCGGTGCGGGCGCCGCAGGCGTGGCAGAGGCCGGGGCAGGAACCGGTGCGGCCACGGGGGACACCGTGGCGGCAGGGGTCACGGTAGCAGCGGGCCGACTGGGGGCAGGCGGTGCGGCGGTGGCAGGTGCCAGAACGCTGGGTTCGTGGTGACCGTCAAGGAGTTCTGCGCTGAGGCTGACCGGAATCAAGACTTCCACCGGCTTGCGCCAAAGCCCCGACAGCAAGGCCCACAGGGCGGCCGCATGCACGGCGGCGACGCAAGCGGTGATGACGACAAAGCGGCGGGTGACGGGCACGGACAGGGCGCGGGCAGTCAGGATGGGCCAGTTTACGTGCGCGTCAACCACGCAAGGCCCAGAGCGCCGCGCCTGCCACGAAACCGGCACTCAGGATCAGGCCAGCGACCATGTCGGGAAGGGGGCGTCAGGGCCGCCATGGCAAGGGTTGGGGACTTGGCTTTCGCGCACCACATCGCGGGCGCAGGGTTCGCAGCGGCCGCACTGGGTGGCAACGCCCAGCTCCAGCTGGATGTCGCTGAAGTCCGCGCCGGCCTGTATCCGGCGGGTGATGTCTCGGTCGGAGACCTGATGGCAGACGCAGACGATCATGAAGGCGGGGCAGTGAGACGCAGGGCTGAAAGTGGTTGAATTATAAATGCGAATCGCTCGCATTCGCAAGAATTTCCTTCAAATCACCGTCCAGCCTTGTGAGGCCACACAAGGCCATCGCGATTTCCAGTTCATCGCGCAGCAGGCGCAGCACATGGGCCACGCCCAGGGCACCCGAATGGGCCAGGCCCCAGGCCACCGGGCGTCCGACGAGGACCGCCTGCGCGCCCAGGGCCAGGGCCTTGAGGACGTCGGTGCCCCGGCGGATGCCGCCGTCGACCAGCAAGGGGACGGCGCCCTGGACGGCCTGCGCGATCCGGGGCAGGACCGTGGCCGTGGCGGGCGCCGTGTCCAGGGCCCGGCCGCCGTGGTTGGAGACGATGAGGGCCGCCACGCCCTGGCGGACGGCTTCTCGCGCGTCGTCCGGATGCATGACGCCCTTGAGGATCAGGGGCAGGCGGGTGGCCTGCTGCAGCCATCCGATGTCGTCCCAGCCCGGCGCACGGGCCAGTACCTCTGCAAGTGACTGCCCCGAGGGGGCGGGTGGCAGGTTCACCGCTGCGCCCGCAGGCAGGCGAAAACCGGCGCGCCACTGCGCGTCGCGCGGCGCCTGCACAGGCAGGTCCACGGTGACCACCAGAGCCTCATAGCCCGCGGCCTCGGCCCGCTGGACGAGATCGAGGCTGGCGCTGCGATCACCCTGCAGGTAAAGCTGGAACCACAGCGGCCCCCGCTGACTGGCGGGGCCGCTGGCCCGGGCCGCATCTTCCAGGCGGATGCTGGCCTGCGCGCTGAGGACGAACCCTGCGCCCTGGGCAGCCGCCGCCTGCGCCGACGCGTATTCCCCGTCGCGGTGGGCCAGTTGCTGGAAGGCCATGGGCGCCACGAGGATGGGGTGGGCCAGCGTGCGCCCCATCAGGGTCACGGCCGTGTCCAGTCCCCGCAAGGGCCGCAGCACTCGGGGCAACAGCCCCTCTCGGGACCAGGCGGCCAGGTTGGCACGCAAGGTGACCTCGCCAGCCGAGCCCCCGCTGAAGTACGCCCAGGCCGCGGGATCCATCCGCGCGCGGGCAAGGGCCTCGTGGTCGGCCAGGGTGAACAGGCCGTCCGGCAGCTTCTCGAGCCTCATGTCTGGGCCCACATCCGAAGCAGGTTGTGATACGTGCCCGTGAGCGCCGTCGTCTGCGCGCATTCCCCATGGCGCTGGCGCAGCGACAGCAATTGCATGTCCATGTCATGCAGCAGCTGGCGCTGCTCGGTGCTGCGCACCAGGCTCTGGACCCAGAAGAAGCAGGCCAGGCGCTCGCCACGCGTGACGGGCGTCACCTCGTGGAGGGTGTTGCCGGGATAGAGCACCGCACAACCCGCAGGCAGCTTGACGCGCTCCTCGCGCCCGCCGAGGTCGAAGCGCAATTCGCCGCCGTCGTAATCGGCCGGGTCGTTCAGGAACACCGTGCAGGACAGGTCGGTGCGCACGTACAGGGGAGCCCCCCCATGCACCTCCTTGAGCCGCACCGCGGCATCCACGTGCAGGCCGTAGGCATTCGTGTCACCCGCGTAACGGTTCACACGCGGCGTGAAGATGCGGTGCGGGAGCGCCGCGCTCAGGAACATCGGATGCGCCTGCACCGCAGCCAGCACGTCGCTGCGGATCCAGGAAGCTGCCTCGCAGTCATGGGAAAGCTGCTGGTTGTTCTTCACCGCGCGCGCCTGCGAGCCTGCGCTGCGGCCTCCGTCCTCCCAGGGCGCCATGGCCAGCAGGCTTCGAGCCTGCGCGAGCTGACCTTGGGTCAGCAGGTCGGCAATCACGGTGATCATGCGTCTGTCCTGGCTGCAGGGTCAGAACTTCAGCGTGGTCGTCACCTGCAAGGTACGGCCGGCACCCGGCACGTAGTGCGCGGTGTACAACTGGTCGGCGTACAGCTTGTTGGTCAGGTTGCTCAGGTTGGCCCGGACGATCACCTTGTCCTGCGATACCACGTACTCGGTCATGAGGTCGGCGGTCACGAAGCCTGGCACGACCCAGCCCGGATTGCGGTTGGGCGTCTGCTCGCCGCGGAAGTTCAGGCCGCCGCCCACGCGCCAAGCGGGTGTGAGCTGGTAGGCGGTCCATAGCGTGCCGCTGTAGCGGGGCGTGAGCGAGGGACGGCCGGTCTCGCCGCCCGTCACTGGCTGGTCGATGATCGCCACCGGCAGCCACATGTAGGAGGCGAACACTTCCCAGCGTGGGGTCAGGCGTCCGCTCACATCGATCTCTGCGCCCGCCACGTGGCGCTTGCCGGAGAGGGTGGTCAGGTTGACCAGCGGGTCGGTGTTGCGTTCGTGCAGCTTGGTCGAACGAAAGCCCGCCACCCGGGTGCTCCATTGCTTGTCCGCCGAATCGAACTTGCCGCCCACCTCCAGGTTGACCGACTGCTCCGGCGGCGTGTTCTGGTTCGCGGCGCTGAGCGAGTACGCATCGCCCGAGGTGTTGAACGACGTGCCCAGGGACAGGTGGTAGGACTGGTGGTCGTTTGGCTGGAACAGCAGGCCCGCCCGCTTGCTGAACTCCGAGACCCGCATCTGGTAATGGCTGGTAGCGCCCGCGGCGGTGTACGTGTTGTAGCTGCCGCCCAGATAGTCATAGCGCAGGCCGGCGACGACCTTCCAGTGCGGGGCGATGTCGGCCGTGTCCTGGGCATAGAGGCCCAGGCCCGTGGAGCGGTAGTCGTTGTTGGTACGCAGGGTGCGCAGGGCCTCGTCGACCGAGGCGCCGTCATCGGGCGTGCCGATGGTGGTCACCGGTTTGGAGGCGACGGTGGCGCCGCCTTCCGATGCCGAGCGCACGGCATAGACCACCTTCTTCTCCCGCGCCAGATCCGCACCCGCCAGCAGGGCATGCTTCATGCCCAAGGCGGTGAAGCGCGCGCTGTAGTCGCTTTGCAGTTGCACCACGTCCAGATCCTGGATCTTGTTCTGGGCATCGCGCAGCAGCAGGGTGCTGGCGCTGAAGTTGCTCAGGTAGGCATTGGGCTCGGAGGCGCAGCGGCTGTCGGCCGTCCCGCTACGCGTGTTGGGGCACAGGCGCAGGGTGCTGGCGCGCTGGTCTCGCCCGAACTGGCTCACACGCAGCTGCGTGCGCAGTTCGCGGTCTGCGTCCAAACGGCGGGTGTGCGACAGGCCTGCAATCGTGGCGTCGCTGTGGTTGTAGTCGCTGGCCATGCCGTAGTAGGCGGTCGGCTTCAGCGGCAACACGGTGGTCTCGGCTGCGGTGGATGAGGCGCTTGGGCGGATCCAGGGCAGGCCGTAGTGGATGCCGTTGTTGTTCGTGAGGCGGTACAGGCTGGCCATGAACTCGTTGCGCTCGCCGATGCCCCAGCGGTACGCCGCGGCCAGTCCGTTCTTGTCCAGGGAACTGCCAGCGCCGTTGTTGTCGGCCTGGGTGGCCATGACGTTCACGCGCAGGGCGGCGTTCTCGCCCGTGACCTGGTTGAAGTCGCCCGTGACCCGGTGGTAGCCGTGGCTGCCCGCGGTGTAGTCCACCTGGTTTTCATCCATCAGGCGCGGCACCTTGGTGACCTGGTTGATCGCGCCGCCGGTCGACCCGCGCCCAAACAGCATCGAGGCCGACCCGCGCAACACTTCCAGCCGGTCCAGCGCGAAGGTGTCGCGGTCGTAGATGGCCGGATCGCGCAGGCCGTCGATGAACATGTCCCCCGTGCCTTGCACCGGGAAGCCGCGCAGGCGCACGTCCTCCTCGCTGCCCTCGGCGGCCATGAAGCTGATGCCGGCGACGTTCTTCAGGGCCGCCTTGACGGTGTCCAGGTTGCGGTCGTCCATCAGCCGCTCGGTCACGACGGTGACGGATTGCGGGATGTCGCGCAGGTCCTGGACGCCGCGGCCAATGCGGGTCTGGCCGACGCGCAGGCCGTCACGGCCCTCGGCCGCCTCGGCCGTTTCCTTGACGGTCACCGTCGACAGGGTGCGCACGGGCGCCTGCGGATCGGGGGTTTCTGCAGACTGCGCCTGCGCGCCCGCGCAGGCAGCCAGGAGCAGGGCGCCCAGCGGGAGCAGGGTGGTGGATGGGGGCGCCGTGTTACGGCTGCCAGGGGCAACAGGACCATCTGACGCGCGCGGCGTCGGGCAAACATGAGACGGCAAGACAGCCTCCAGAGGGCCTCGCAGGGCGGGGCCGGTGAACGGGGAAGGCTGGCTGGGAGAGGGCGCCGCAGGGCGCGCGAACTGGCTGGCCGGGAATGGGAAGATTCTATATCAAATGCGAATCAATCGCATTTGATGGGGCTCATTGGGCCCGTTTCAGGCGGTTTCACCCATTTGCGACTGGAGGTAATTGGGCAGTCCGACCTTGTTCACGAGGTCCATCTGGGTCTCCAGGAAGTCGATGTGGCCCTCGGTGTCCTCCAGCAGGTCTTGCAGCAGGTCGCGCGAGACGTAATCGCGGGCGGCCTCGCAGTGCGCCATGCCCTCCTTGATCGTGAGTTGCGCAGCGCGCTCGGCGCGCAGGTCGCAATTGAGGATTTCCGCGACGTCCTCTCCCACCAGCAGCTTGCCCAGGTCCTGAAGATTGGGCAGTCCTCCCAGCATCAGGATGCGGGCCATCAGCCTGTCCGCATGCTTCATCTCGCAGATCGACTCGTCGTATTCGCGCTTGGCCAAACGGTCGAAGCCCCAGTGCTTGAGGATGCGGTAATGCAGGAAGTACTGGTTCGTGACCGTCAACTCGTTGCGTAGCTGCGCCTGCAGGTGGTGGATGGTCTTGGGGTCGCCTTGCATGGATCCTCCGACAAGTGGGCCTGCCATTCTCACGCGGGTGAGTGCGGCAGTGGCCCCTTGCCGAAGGTCCGGTACGCTCTGTTACCTCGTCTTGCGCGCTCAGGCCGCGACGGCCTCAGGCACCGGCGTGCGGATCAGGTGGTCGAAGGCGCTGAGGGCTGCCTTCGCGCCATCGCCCGCGGCGATGATGATCTGCTTGTAGGGCGTCGTCGTCGCGTCCCCCGCGGCGAACACACCCGGCATCGAGGTCTGGCCCTTGGCGTCCACCACGATCTCTCCGTGCTTGGAGAGCTCCAGCGTGCCCTTGAGCCAGTCGGTGTTGGGCACCAGGCCGATCTGCACGAACACGCCTTCGAGCGGCACGCTGTGGCCTTCGCCGGTGGCGCGGTCCTTGTAGGTCAGGCCATTGACCTTCTGGCCATCTCCGGTGATGGCGGTGGTCTGCGCGTTGCAGATCACGGTCACATTGGGCAGGCTTTGCAGCTTGCGTTGCAGGACCGCATCGGCCCGCAGCTGGGTGTCGAACTCGATCAGCGTGACCTGGGCCACGACGCCGGCCAGGTCAATGGCCGCCTCGACGCCGGAGTTGCCACCGCCGATCACGGCCACGCGCTTGCCCTTGAACAGGGGGCCGTCGCAGTGCGGGCAGTAGGCCACGCCCTTGTTCTTGTATTCCTGCTCGCCGGGCACGTTGATGGTGCGCCAGCGCGCGCCGGTGGACAGGATCACGCTGCGCGCCTTGAGCGACGCGCCGCTTTCCAGCTGCACCTCGATCAGGTCGCCGGGCACGATGGCCTTGGCGCGCTGCAGGTTCATGATGTCCACGTCGTAGTGGCGCACGTGTTCTTCCAGGGCCAGCGCGAAGCGCGGACCCTCGGTTTCCTTCACCGAGATGAAGTTCTCGATGCCCAGGGTGTCCAGCACCTGGCCGCCGAAACGCTCGGAGGCGATGCCGGTGCGGATGCCCTTGCGCGCGGCATAGACCGCCGCCGCGGCACCCGCCGGTCCGCCGCCGACGATCAGCACGTCGAACGGGTCCTTGGCGTCG
>JACCDX011001187.1_pt1 | contig 15922 bp, 11 predicted proteins | sample 7449681 | NCBI WGS metagenome assembly JACCDX01 (sample SAMN15323450, study PRJNA562643) | freshwater metagenome | isolation source: river surface water | place: USA:Blue River Watershed | collected 2017-08-18 | reverse complement strand
GACCATAGAGGACCAACGTTAGCATTACCGTTAAGAGCGACAACGAAGTCCTGAGCAACGTCTGTTGATGAAATTGGCTGGCTAATAGTATATGGTAGAGATTCACCAGAACCACCACCAAGTAGAGAACTAACTGTTAGTGTGCCGCCTGTTCCAAATGATAGAGCAGAGGAAACACCCTGAGTTTCACTGAAATAGTAAATTGTCTTTGCAGCACCATACTGATCACGAACAGACTTAACATAGTTGCCGCCAGTGTAATATAGTAGGGTTGACTGTGATAAAGCCTGTAGAGCAGTGTTTGATGATGTGTTATCTGCGCCAACAACGTCGCCGCCTGGATCAGATACAGAAGCCATATCATAGAATAGAGAACGAACATTAGAGAAGGTGTTTGAACCATTCATCTTAATGTCAGATAGGTATACCTTATAGACAGCATCATAGCCAGGTGTGCCGGAATCATACTGAACGCTATTTACGATAGCGGAGCCGATCTGACCACCAGTCTGTGAACCGGTTGACCACTTCTGACCAGTTGTTAGACCATTGTTAGTGATACGACGCTGAATGGTGTCATATAGATTAATACGATTACTTTCGTCAAGCTGCCAGGTTCCGACAAACTCGTTTAGTAGAACATACTGTCCCTGTGAGGTTGAAGCGAACTGCTGAGATACGTTGATATAGTCGGTTGGCTTTCTTAGCTCAATTTCAAACTTATCATTGTTGACGATTGGATAGCCCTTAGCATATCCATAACCAGGATCGACGCCAATCATCAATGATGTGTTGTTACCGTTGTCAAAACGTCCATAGTTTGGAACGGAGCCAGTAATTCTGTCGTGTTCCTGAACGGTGACGTTATAACCCTTGATGATATAGTCGCCAGATTCCTGATAAGTTCTCTGAGCTAGTGTGTCACCTAGAATGTTATACTGTGTCTTCTCATTAGAGATTTGGACAACACCATTCTTGACGGTGAATAGAGTAACGAAGTTAGGTGCACCCTCTGTATCTTCGTAAGGACGAACAGTAAGAGTTGCAGTTAGCTTTAGACGATCTGCGCCTGGAGCAGCATAGTTAGATGCTTCAAGAGCAGGATCGAGTAGAGAAGAATCCTGAGAATAATTGATAATGTCTTCGGTTACATAGAAGCCAACTTTACAGGTTGGATTTGCGTTGTAACGATCAAGAATGATTGACTGTGTGGTAAAGCTAATGAAATGATCCTTAGCAAATACAACACCTTCCTGAATTTCAAACCATGAACCGTAGCCAGTTGCTCCAGAATCGACAACCTGAATAGAACCTACATTAGAGGTAAGAGTTTCGCCGTCAGCAAATACACGAATGGTTGGATCAGCCTGTGAAGCATTACCATAAGAGGAAAAGTATAGTGTCTTTGTGTTTGATGCTGTGCCGTCGGATTCTAGCACAACCTCTGGTGTAGCCTGAAGACCAGTTGTTTGACCTGTTAATGTTTCGCCGAGAAAAGTATTGATATCGATAGGATTGCCATTGGTGTCAAGATCCTTGATCTTAACATAGCTAAGATTTAGACCTTTCTTGTCGCCAACGTTCATCTTGAACTGGAACTGTCCAGGAATTACAATGTCACCTTCCTTGAAAATATGCTTACCAAATCTGAAAATCTGGCTCTGAACCATAGACTGGATCTGAGTCAATTCACGGGACTGAACCGCATAACCAGGCTTGAATAGTAGGCGATAGAAGTCCTTTTCACCGCTATTAAAATCGTCATAGTATGGAGTGACGTTGAAATTTGTGGTAAGCGATGAAATTAGATTAGCATTATTAGCTGTAGATGCCATTTTTAATTCTTTCCTCTTAGAAATTCAAAACGATTCTGTAGTCTTCGGCTTGATCGTCGGCTCTTTGAATTGCGGGTATGTTATCTGTATATAGTAGATTTCCGGAGCGAGGCTGAAGCGTCGGATTTGTAATGGAACTTACGAAGCGAGCAGCTGTAGTGTTTGCACCAATGAGCAAGTCCTTAGTTGCTGTTCCCTCGGTCTGTGATAGTCTAATTCTATTGTTGCCAGAGTCCCACTCGGTTACTAGTCCCTTGAAGGTAGCTGTAGAGAGTGAAGCACCCTGATAAACCCATTCATCCTCGGTGTATTCAACCGATGTGCCGTTAAGCGCAAGTGTAGTTAGCTGTGAGAACGCACCACCAGAAAATCTTGCGGTTGTTCCGAACATTCTAGGACTATCGACCAGCGCAATTTGTCTATAGTCATTATGAGTAGTTAGAACACCACCTTCGGTATTCTTGAACTGAATATTGAAAATTAGATATGAACCGCCTAGCTCAACTACAGGATCGGATCCGTGTCCGCCTGGTGGGCTGATGACTGCTCTTGCTGTAGCTCCTGTTCCAACCGATGATAGAAGATCGATAGAAGCGTAGGTATAGCCATAGCCAAGATTGTCCACGACGATTGATTGAACAGTATTTGATTGTGTATTGAGTACCGCATAAGCATTAGCATATAGACCATCACCTGTAATGTGTACCACAACGTCATTAGCTGTATAGTCCGAACCAGGATTTGTGACCTTGATAACATGAATAGCGCCATCAATAGCGTTTTCCTGAACGTTCCACTGCTGACTGTTATCACTCTCCGTTAGAGTTTTAACTGGAATGAACTTTGATGTTAGAAAGCGTAGCTTTTCTTCTGCGTTCAAGGTATACATATATTTCCAGATATATCCATCTGCGGTCTGGAAGTGAGTGGTTGTCACTAGAATGTTTGGCATAACGGTCGATGGAGCGCCATTGTTATTTGATAGGCACTTATAGACGTTATACTCTGGTGTCATAACATAGAAATTGCACTCTGGATTATTCTGACTTAGTGTATCCTCATGATCGTCATATTCATCATATACTGTGCCGTTGATCCAGTTAAATCTAGGAACACCGTGTCTAATATTGTTGCCGACTACTCTCTTGCCACCCACCATGTTTTTCCAAACATCGTTATAAGCAACAACCGATGTATTAGCCATCGGTGGAGCAGCGTCATTAGCCCATGCCGAACTCTTACCAAAGGTCATATAGACATTAGATGCAGAAGGTTCAGAGACAGATTCCTTGACCTGAGCGGCTAGAAAGATATCAAGATATTTGGAATGTGCAGCTGTCAAAAGAATAATCCTTTTCTATTTTGATTATTTATATACCGAAACAAGGGACATACCTTCCATACGAGTATTTGCTACAATACCCAGACCAGAGTAACCAATAGCATTAATAGTATTTGGATTACCTGGAATTAGGACCTGATTATGAACGGAGCTATACACATTGTAAATATAGGTGTTAGCATCGTAGTGAATATTAAAGGTATTAGCGTTATACATGTTTTCGACCATGTATAGACCGTTAGCCATGTCGATAGCTGATGAATAGAACTCAATAAACACATTATCAGCCTGACCGAAGCCATCGGAGTCTCTATGCAATGTGAATACGATATTGCTATAGTTGTTCTGTTGATACCATACACGAACCCCACATTCAGCTGTTGCAGGCTTAGCCACATTAAATGTGAACTGATCAGCACCAATCTTGATTGGAGTATAGACGCCGTTTGTAGTATTAGCTTGATCACCAGAAGCAAATGACATGTAGACAGTATTGCCGTTTGCGTGTGGATGACCTGGAATAGTAACGGTCGAACGCTTCTGATAGACATGAACATCGGACTGAGCAAAGATAACATTCTGACCAGAAATGTTGAATGAGTTAGCTCCACCAACTTCGGTTACTGTATAGTAGCCATTCTTAGTGTTAGCCGTATCACCATCGATGAATAGAACATAAGCCTGATCACCGACTCTATATTCGTGATTTTCAGCCTGAACCTCAATCTTTCTTGTGATTAGATTTGCGACGTTAGCAGCATCGTTTGCTGTAATCATGCTTGGGTGCAGAATGTTAAAGGTATTAACGTTCATAACATTATAGACATGATAGACGCCGTTAGCTAGTCCAGGATCGGTTGTCTTAAACTGTAGCTCTACATTGTCATTTACTAATGGACGGCTATATGGCATATTGACCATGATAGCTGGTGACCATACCTTGACTAGACCGACGTTACCTGTAGAAGTCTCAGATAGAGGATTGACAATCTGAATATAGTCCACATTAGCAGAGGCTACAACGTAGTTTGTATTAGCTAGATTTGACCATGCGTTAGTCTCGAAATGTAGATAGATGTAATCGTTAGCCACGAAGCTATGATCTGCATAATATAGGCTAATGCTGTTATTATGAGCATAGAAAGTTGCCAGATGATTTGAGGTATTCATCTTGAACGAACCAACGACAAACTCGGAGTTGGCTGTACCGATTACGATATTTGGAGCAAGCACACCTTCGGTATATCCCTGAACCTGGAATAGTGTGTCATAAGCATTTGTGCGGCTCTCGGTGTTAGCATAAGCAACAGCAAGATTAGCCACATTGCTTACAGCTTCATCGTATGTAAGAGTATATTCACCAAACATCTTAGCGCCAGCAGGATGGGTTAGATCACGCAAGGCTGCTCTATATTTGTTGGTGGACTCGTTTACTCTAACAACGTAAGAGAACTCCTGATAATAGTCTCTGTCCTCTAGGAAGTTATATCCAGATAGATGACCATCATCATTGACATAACGACCTGGATACGAGAACGCACCAGTAACAACGGTTAGAACCGCATTAGCTGTTCCGTCACCGAATGTATTAAGAGCAAGAGTTGGATTATCGGTATAGCCTGTTCCACCCGAAATAATTGTAAGAGCTTGAATTGTTCCGACGTTAGAAATAGACTGAATAAGTTCTTCGTTCTGTCCAATGATAGCGGTGACAGCGATATTAGCTCCAGCGCCAGTAGCGGAGACAACATTAGCTGTTGGTAGAGTTAGCCAGTCATAACCAGAACCGCCGATAATTTGACCGGGAACTTGCTGGAACTTGACGCCTGTAATCATACCGTTAGCTGCTACCGATGTGACGTTAGCAATAGCACCCGAACCAGTAGAACCGACAGGATTAATAAATTCGATAGTGTCTCCAACGGTGTAATTTAGACCACCAGAGACAATCTCCATCTTACCAAGAATACCCATCTTGGAGATAACAGAGTTAGCAGAAATACCGATGGAGATTGGTGGAACGTAGTCTGTACCACCTCTTGTAATATTGACAGCAAACGCAGGTCCGCAGTTCGCATATACGAAATAGGACATAGAGTTTGTGATCCAGTTATTTGCAGGATCGGTAATAATAGACTTTAGATTTGAATAAACACTATTGCCAATGGCAGTGTTTGCTTCAAGATTGATTGTTGACCAGACAACGTTATAGCTGTTTGGATGATAGAATCCCGAATCATCAACAGTAGCGACCGCACCCTCTGCGCCTGATCCAGAACCGACGATAACTAGAGGATCATCAACTCTAAATCCTGCACCTGTCTTAACAACACCTGCTGCCTGAATGGAGCCTTTTGATACCTTATCGATAACGATCTGTGCGCCTGAACCAAGAGCGGAAATAACAGGTACGGTTGTGCCTTCGATATAACCCTGACCACCGTTGATGATAGTTGTGGCAATAATTGTTCCGGAGAATAGAGCTGCGGTTAGATAATGATCCACACCTTCTTCGGTGTAATATGTGAAAATTCTCTCGGAGTTTTGGAACTCTTTATTGATATTCGATAGCTTCAATTCATAAATGATCTGACCCTTATCGAAATAGGTATCAACCTTTTCAACAATAGCTGTTGCGCCAGAAGATAGACCATGAATTGTGGTATTAGCAAAGTTGGTGACAGCGATGCTATTAGCGGTATTGTCTACCTCAACATCGGTAACCTTCAATGACTTTTCAATAAACCACTTACCATCAGACGCTCTTAGAATATCGTTCTTTGGATAGTAGAACGATGCTTCCTTATTGAATAGAGCGTTAATGAGAAAGCGAACAGACTTCTCGGAGCCAGCGGAGCGATAGAACTCCTTAGCGTGTTTAAGAATGAGTGTCTTGTCGGCTAGAATTGCATCCGGAATATATCTGATATACGTATCATACATTTTCTGGAGAAAGGCATGATAGTCTGCCTCTTCTCTCAGACGATGCTCCTCATTCATTTCATTGTCATGAAGAATGTCAGCGGTGATCAGATCAACGTCAAGATAACGATTGAAATTCTTGGCTACGTATAGCTGCTGTCCGTCTTGCTCCAGAAACTTATAGTAATATTCCAAAAACTTGACGAATGTTTCATGCTCTTCCCTAACGAAGGCAGGAAGCTGCTGACTTACGAGTAGCGAGGTTTTTGTATTGGAGTCAGACATTATTTCTCGACAACCATTTCTAGCTGGACGCTCTGAATATTATTAGAGTCCACGGTTAGGATACGATTTCTTAGCGGAGGAATAACCTCATCATCCGCCACGACATTCATGGTCAGAATGTTTGTATCATAATAATCGTTAGCTACTACTGCCAGTGGCTTGATAGCATTTAGAACAACCTCACCGGTGTCATAGTTGATGGTTCCAGCATTTTCGTCGATAATGATCTTGGAGCCGAGAGTATCATAGTAATAGGTTCTTAGAATACCGTTACGAGCTTGTAATACTGCGGTAGCTGCAGCTTCGGTGCCATTTCCGTTGATTGTGACGACAGCACGGGAATAATTAATACCCTTGTGTGTTATCTCGATAGAAACGATACGTCCATTCACAACGGTTGCCTTAGCGGCTGCACCGGTACCGTCGCCTGTGATAACAACATTAGCTGTTGAGTAATTAATTCCTGCATTGTCAATAGTAATAGCGTCAACGCCAGTGAAGGAGTCAGGAACTTCCTCATAGAATACGTTTCTTGCTGCGCCACCGGAATCATGCACAGTGATCTGTGGATATGTGAATAGCTTATTGGTGAATGTGCCCTTTTCGATGGATGACTTAAAGTTGAAATAATATTTCTTGCTCTGAGTCGTGTCGATTTTTTGACGGCTTTGTAGATAGATTGTGATATCCGAACCTGTAATAGCAGCGTCAGCAGTTTCAATTGCTGCCTGTAGCTTTGACTTCTTAAAGGTGGACTTATATGTGTTTAGCTCTGCGTCAGCATAGTCATAAGTAGCCTGTCTAACAATATCAAGCAGCTCGTTTCCTGTCTTGGTTGTCAATGCAGGATCATAGTAAACCTTGCCACGAACAGTCACGAAGATATAGTCAGGATCGACAATAACCGGAGTTACTGTGATGATGTTTCTATTCTCGATTAGGTTCTGCTTGATGTTCTCTTTTTCGAGATTTGATAGAGCAAAATAGCCTCGGGTCTTTAGTGAGATATAGACCTTTCCATAGACTGGAGGTTCATTGTCTTCACCACCCCAAATAGATGCTGCCTCAACGTGCGGATAATCCTTCATGATTAGGGATTCATAGTCACGAACGGTGACAGCACGATTTTGAGCAGTATAGAACTGTGGCGCTCTTAGTCTGATTCTATCAATATCTTCCTTATCGGATCCAGCTTGTGAGGACTCGACGGTAGAAACTCTGACGTTACCTGTATAATAGCCACCGACAGGATCGATAAAGCTAAACTTGGAAACGTCATTGCCCTCTGATCCCTGTGTAGAGATATAGGTTGCAATGACGATATTACCGTCTTTTGGACGATAGCCAAGAATACCGTCACCAAACTGTAGAGTGTAGTTTAGGTTCTCATTCTCTTCCAAGAAATAAATGCGGCTATTAGATGTAGCCTGAGTAACATCTGTGGAAAGATGATATTCTTCTGTGTATGAATTAGCAGAGGATTCCTGAACGGTCACGGTTAGCGTGGTTGTATCAACATTAGCTGATGGAATCTCAAATCTAGCTGTCTTATTGTTAGCGGACATAGAGAACTGCTGGGTGATTACCTCACCCTGCTTAATCCAGACATTAGAGAAAGCAAAGGATCCAGCAGACTTATATGCTGTGTTTGAATTGATTGTTACGAATGGATATGATCTTCCTTCGATATCAGCGCCGAGCAATCTGGTGTATTTGTCTAGTGTGATATAGCCGACTGTCTGATTTTCTGTAGTGGTAGGAGTCACACGAATATTGACCATCGCCTCAGCTGAATGAGGAGAAGTAGGAACGTAATTAATTAGTTTAGCCTGAGAAAGAATGTTCTGGCGAATCTGAGCGGTATCCAGAAAAGCCTCGTTCGCAGCCATGTTTAGATAGAATGAATTATAATAGGTGTTATATGCTAGAATGTCCAATAGAACAGATAGACCAGAACCCTCAAAGTTATAGTCCGTAAATTCTGACTGGCTATTGAGATAGGTCTTTAGATTGTTTCTGATTGAATTAAAATCTAGATCCGCTACTCTTAGTGATGTATTAGCGTGGGACATTATCGGTTGCTCTTTCTTCTTAGCCAAGCCTGACGCATTTTCTCTTTAGTTTCCTCAGATCGTTTTTTACCGGTATTCTTAGCTGCTATCTTTGCTACTTGCTCTGGTGGTAATGTTCTACCACTGATAGTCTGACTTTGTTTCTTTTTGGATTCTTCTGATCTTTTATGTCCCTTGAGAGAATTACTGATCTTCTCTCTTTCTTCTAAGGACTTTGACTTACCTTCTCTATGCTTATTGCCAATGTTAGCTTTTATTCTTGCTTCCTGAATAGCGTCTTGATTACTTATGACACCAGCCAAATTCTTATAAGCAACTTCATCCTGCCATCTACCATGTTCTTCATAGAGCATTTTATGTAGAAAGGCATGCATGGCTATATTCACTTTTATGATATTAGACTTATCATCCGTGCCACCAGCATGTCTTGGTATTAAATGATGTTTGTGCATTATCATCTGATACGTTCCAGGAATAGGTTGAATGTCGCTGGTGTCTCTGTATTGACCTCGATATATTCGATAGTCACATTGAAACCGTGATTGTCTATGTCAGCGACAACTTTAACTTGTGATAGACGAACTCTTGGCTCGAAATTATTTATGAGTTTAATAATAGCATCCTCAATAAATGTAGCGGTCATTAGATCGACGTTATCAAATAGCAATGATCTAACGTCTGATCCAATCGTTGATTTAAAGGGGCGCTCATAGTAGTTTGTGAATATAAGATTGCGGATAGACCTCTTGATGGCATCCACACCCTTTTTCTTGTTAATGTCGCCAGTAATCGGATTGATCATAAAATCAAGATCAAGGTCCGAGTAGTCTGGGGTTCTAGAAACGTTAAGCAGTGCCATTAATAGTCCTTATTAGTTATATACTATTTATGCCCATTTCTTAGCTTCACTATTTCCAGCAGGCTTATCTGGAGCATGAACACCACGAGATTTTCCGGTAGTGGAATCGCCCATATTAAAGTTCAATGCAAGCTGTAGAGGATCCATAACCTGACTCATGCCACCATTTAGATTAAGAGCAGTAGAACCATCAACATGAACCGCTGTTGATCCTTTAACGTGAACATCTGTTCCTGCTACGTGAGTGGTAGCTCCGGACAATGATGCAACGCCTGTAGCTCTCAAATCCATCTTTTGTTGTGCTGCTACCTTGACATTACCCTGTTTAGCTTCCGCATGAAAATCGCCCTGTTCGGTCTCTACACCAAAGTCGTTTTTAGCCTGCATTTGGATCTTATCGTCGGTCGATTGAACCTTGACAGCACCCTTTGCTTTTGTCTTATGATCGCCGTCTTTAGTCTCCGAGTGAAAGTCACCCTTTTCAATATTGGAATTAATATTACCTTCATTGACCGCTAGATTGATTCCCGCTGCACCACCGATATGAACCTGATCGGAGTGAGAAGCAATAGTGGTCGATCCCTTAGCAACATAAGCAATAGCACCTCTGGCAATCTTAGCGGAAGATCCCATTAGCTTTTTATTTTCGTTTCGTGCTTGTGTATCGATATTACCGAGAACCTGTCTATTGAGGTTCTTACTTGTGACATTCATATTACCTAGCACAGTGAGATTATAGTCCTGATGGCATGTCACGTTATAGTCACCATAGACACGGAGAGAAGCATCACCCTTGACCGTGATATCCTGCGCTCCAGAAATTGTCATTCTATTTTCACCGAACGTAATTTCATACTTTCCATTATGAGCAGTAATGTGTAATGAGCCGTCAGGTGACATTTGAACAGCTGTGCCGCCGCGGTGCTGTAGTGTGACAGTCTCGCCTCCCTTGGTATCGTCTAGCTGAAAAGTGTGACCTGATCTAGTCTTCCATGAGAAATAATCAGGATACGATCCGGTAGATTGTCCCTTTCGTGCGTCGGACTTATGTCTTTCCGACCACTTCTTTTGAGACTTATTCTTTGGTGTGCTATCACTGGTGTCAGTCATCTTTATTCCTTATTCTGCAAACGATAGACTTGTTTCAAGTTGAACAGGAGCTGAGATGGTGTCTCCCATACTTTCTAGCATTTTTGGTTTGAGCATCTGAGGATCGATAGGATTACCACCCTTGACGGTTGTGCTAACGATCTTGCTCATTTCCTGCGTATCGGATGCATTATTTAATTTTTCATGCATCTTCTTAGCGTCGTTTTCTTGCTCTCGGGTCATACGCTTCCACATTTCTTTCATTGTGCCAGCTGCTTCACCAAACATATTCTGGTTCATGCCCTGTGCTAGACCCTGAATTTGTCCGAGTAGTCCTTGCACCTGACCGATGATTTGCTGTGGATTAGAGCCTCCGCCTTGTCCCTGACCTTGACCCTGCGAAGGACTTGGTGGATTAAATCCATATGCAGCACCAGTAGCATTGACCGAATATGTGTAGTCGTCGCCAGAGAAAAAGCCTAGTGCTGGGCTGGACGTATTGCTGGTCATTGTATTAGCAAATTCCATCTCAGCATTAGCGTCTTCGGAGCCATAGGTAATTACAATATTACCATTAACATCGATTTCCTGTAGCGCAGTTCCCCATGCTGTCTCGATCTGATTTACTACGTTCTCCAGCTTGTCTGTGCCACGTAGCGATGAATCCCATTGTAGTCTATTCATGACATACATTAGATCATCAAGAGAATTAACCTGACCTAGTAGCTGTTGAGCATTATTAAGATATGTCTCCTCATGAACCACGTCGCCCGTAAAGAAAGCAACGCCACCAGTAGCTTCATATCCCTGTAGTAGAACCGAGAGAGAATTAACAGCAGCCTGCATCTGTGGAGTGAGACCCTGCATAATTTCATACATTGGGGTATCAGGTGGTGCGTCAACAGCGGGGATAATATTATCACCAAGACCGCCACCATATGCAATTCCGCCAGCGCCAGTATTAGCACCTGGTGGGACATAATTATTACCGAGTGATCCAGCGCCAAATCCACCGGGTCCTCCGCCTGCGCCTCGATTGCCAGCAAGTCCTTGGATCATTTGTCCAAGCGACATAATCTGACCCATCATCTGCTGGAGATTTTCTTGGGTCATCATCTGATCGTTAGTAGCAAGAGCGGTAGGCACGTTCTTAATCTCTGGCAATCTAAAGCCAGCCATATCAAATAGCGCACCATGAATAGGTAGACCGTCTAGCAGATCAAGAGAATGTTGCTGTCCCTTCTCTTTAATCTTTCTAATCTTTACGCCGTTTTCTTCGACCTCTTGAACATCGGGAGCGATATTAATATCACGGGTTGTCTTAGATAGTTCAGCAACCTTTTGAGTTGAACCGAGATTACCAGATCCGCCCTGATTTGTTCCGCCTTTCTTGACGGTGTTTGGTTGACCGAGAATAATACCACCGGGCTCGCCAAGTCTTTTGAGCATGACGACTGGTGTGCCGGGATCCATTGCGCCAGGGAAAGCCTGCTGCATAAAACCCGTTGGTGAACTAAACATAGAAGAAAGAGAAAGATCGCCTATATTGACATTCTCACCATGATCGAACGGTGAATAGCATGATTGATTGCCAGACTGATCTTCTGCTTTTTGATCTGTTACTACGCAGACCTGAAACTTGGAATCTGGTCCTGGAAAATTACCTGCCATTATTACCTCCCAAATGTGTTGGCGATGCAGTCAAGATTAGTCACCGCATAGCCACCATATTGAATGTTGTGTGTTAGATGGGCAATTAGATACTTGCCGGAGCCGTATAATTCTTCTGACTGATTATAACGATTATACCAGTGAAAATTGATCATGTCGCCAGCATGAAGCCAAGGACGCCATGGGACAGTAATTCTTAGCGCAATCTTGTCTCTATCTAGCAAGCCCATTCTAGCTTGTCTTTTCTGTAGATGTTTCTCCACGTTTGTTTCGCACGAATTTTGCTGCTGTGCTGTTCCCATATTTGTAATAGAGAAAATACGATTGGCGATGTTAGTGATACTGGAGCCAATCTGATCAGGAACGCCGGAATTAAAGTTCATCGTGCTGACAGCGTTAATATTCTTACCAGAGCGAGATACACCATTGAGCAGATCGGACAATAGATCAAAGTCACATGGGAACGAGAAAGTCACAGCAATCTGACTAGCTCCATACTGGCTATTATTGATCATCTGCGAGAATGATGTTCCACCAGTAATAGCGGTATCGGCAGCATAGATATCATAAACCTCATCATCAAACATTTTCTTGAGCGGTTTAAAATGATGGACATTCTCGCCGGTAATATGATTAATCGTCATAAAGTGCAGAAAAGATGGATCGTCGCCATCTAGTGCTACGTTAGCTTGCTGCTGAATAACCTGAAGCGGATGAATATTCTCGGCAACATATGGTCTAGCCGGTCCGGAGTCTTTAACCTGATTTGTATTGGTGACGCCGATCTTTTGTAGGGCTTCTTTGACAACCTTGGTGGGAGTATCACATTTCCAGGAGCCTTCCATCAATGTCTCAGCATCGCTCAAAATGGATTCGTCAATAGAATGAACCGTCAGATCCTCGACCTGTCCTGTATTGAGATTGGTGAAGTGGCGATTATCTATTCTATAGATAGTCTGGTTCACTCTCATTTCTCTCATGTTCTGGGTATTGTTATCGTGAATATACAGCTGTAGCTGCTGATCACGTAGCTTATCCCAGTCCTTATTCTTGAATATATCGAAATAAGAGGCTGCCTGCGTCTGCGGCGTATAGATAGCGGACTGTAGAGTAACCGCAACGTGTGCTGAGGGATTTAATAGACTTTCACCAATGATCACTTCCTTAGCGGTAACGTCGGGATAGATAACGCCACCAAGAGAGATTTCAGCCGTGACCTGTAGCTTCGGATCATTACTCTGTGGAATGCCGTCAATGGATCGCTTAAGGCTCTGCGATTGAAAATCAGTAAATGACATAAATTAAAACCTTCTGATATAATCAGGAATGCCTGCGGTCTGTTCTTTAAACTCTCTCATGATCTGACTATAATATTGAGCCTTGATCACCTTGATAAATCTTTTTTGTTCGTTTAGCTCATGCTCATAATCATAGTTGGACACAGCGTTGCCATAGGTATTGAGATAGACAGTCTTGCCGTCAACATTGTGCGCCTCGTATGAATAATATTCCGGAAGCGAGGTATCGTCATATGACGCATGATTAGAATGATCGACGGTAAAGAACGTATTATCCACATTGATATTCGTGGAGTCAATCGTGAGGATCATATTCTGTGTGTATGGTGTATAGTAGGTGTAAGGAACATCTAGCTTGTTTTCGGTATATCTTTCCTTACCTACGTTATAGCGTCTGATATATGTCTCGCCGTCAACGGTTGTCTCTACCACCTTTTCATAGTGGTGATATGTCGTCTGAGCATTGGCAATAGAGCCATACTTATTGATGATATATTTCTTAAATGTCTCGTCGGATAGCGGCCAATCAAACTGAGGATCGATCATCTTATTAGCGTATAGAATGATCCAGCCAGCGCCGGCGTCTCCATAGACTTTCTCTGCTAGAATTTCTGGTGTGTCGTTTTCTTCTACCTCATATAGACTATATGACGAGGCATTGCTGAGAACAGACTTGAGAACACCAAATCTCTTAAAGATATCGGTGACGTTCTCGGTGACTAGCTTATCGCCACCAATGACATAATCGATCTTAGGAAACTGATCAAAATATGGAGAAACGGTCATTAAGTATTACCTTCTATAAACCCATTCATCGATGGGTAATTGGACTGCTATATCGTATTCGTCAGGTCTAATTTTAATAAACTGACTACGGACATGCGTGAATAAATATCTCTTAACACATTCTTTGGAAAAACTTTGTAGTCCGTTTGTGGCGGACTGGACAAGATCCCAGTTAGTCTGCTTGCCTGATCCTGCAATGGGACCTGTAAATAGTTTCTTCTTGGCATAGAAGTCATTAAACAATCTAACAACCGAACCACGCTGACCTCTTGTGAGATAGTGCAGGTTCATTCCAAGAAAACCATCATTGTACCTCTCAATAACAACTGCTAGAGGATACTTGTCATACATGGGTAGCGTTAGCTTATACTTGGGATCATATCTGAAAAAATACATTCCGCCGACAAACTCATTATTGATATCCGCATTACGTTCGGTGGCATCAAGGATTCGGTTTCTAGCTGATCCGCCATTCTTGACGGATAGAGCCTTCTCCTCGAACCACTGGGCTAATTCGTCTTTTGTATATTCTTTTGCCATGTATTATTTAGTAGTCTTTTTGAACAGATCCGCTTCTGTGATAATTTGAAATTCCCAGCCACGATCTAGACAAAACTCCTTAGCAGCTTTCCACTTTGCTTCATTTACACCCCATGTCATGACTTCGGATAGATAGCGTTTTGTCTTTCTCTTGGGTGACTTTGGTGGCTTAGTCTGGGCTGCTGGCTTCACCTCAATCAATATCTTTCTGATCGATCCATCGGGTTGTCGAGCCTCTACATAAAAATCCACAAAGTAGCGGTGAGGACGATTATCAATAGGAGAGATATACGGAACGACAACCTCTTCGGAAGCCCAGCGGACGATATTAGAGTTTTCATCTAGCGACTGCATGACACGACGCTCCCAGCCAGAACGAAACACGATATTGGTGGGATCACCGATATATTTCTTAGGGAACTTGGGTGTAAATTTCCCCTGCTTATATTCATATGCCATTGGTATACCTCTACTAAATACTATGTAGCATCGGAGGAATTGATGGCGGAAACTAACAGTTATTTGAGATTTCCAATTGATCTGGGTTCACAGACTCAGGGTCATTTTATGAAAATCACAATATATCCTAGCCAAGCAATGTTATCATCATCGAGGGGTCAGGATTCAATTAAGATCGCTATGTTTATTCCCGGCGGTGGACAGAATGGCGCTATGCAGTGGCAGATGGTTCACGAATACGATGACGTTAAGCTAGCCCGACTAGGCATGAACATGATCGGCGCTGTAACGTCTGCTCCAGCTATGGCAGCAGGTGCTGCACGTATTGCCGGACAGGGAACAATCAATCCAAAGGTCGACGTTCTATATTCTAACTCCCAGCTAAGACAGTTTCAGTTTGATTTCTTCATGGCTCCTTCATCCGCTGAAGAGCAGAGACAAATGAACGGAATTATTAAAACTCTTAGAAAATACTCAGCTCCAGAGATTGTCGGTGCACCTTCAAGCATCGGTGACGTTGCTGCTCTAGCCGAACAATATCTACCCGAGGGATTAGCCGCTCAGCTTAAAACTGGTTTATGGTTCGTGCCACCAGCAGAGTTTGATATTGAGTTTAAGCATATCTCCAATGACTATGCACAGACTAACAAATATCTTCCTAAGATTGCTAGATCGGTTCTCATGAGAGTGGACGTAAACTACACTCAGCAGGGTGAGTTCAGCACATTCAAAGACGGTTCTCCAACATCAGCACAGCTAACACT
>JACCDX010970147.1_pt1 | contig 15923 bp, 3 predicted proteins | sample 7449681 | NCBI WGS metagenome assembly JACCDX01 (sample SAMN15323450, study PRJNA562643) | freshwater metagenome | isolation source: river surface water | place: USA:Blue River Watershed | collected 2017-08-18 | reverse complement strand
TCTTTAAATCTAGAAATAAATGTACTTATTGTTATATATTCATTAGTTACTTGTCCACTTAATGAATATTCTATTGGACCAGTATAATTAGTTGAATCATATATTTTTTCTCCATTACTAAACCTAACTATTAATTCTTTTTGATAAATTTCTGCTAAAATAGGTTCAATTGGTTTTACATAATAATTATTAACAGTTATACCATCTAATATAATATCTGAAATATCTATTAATACTAAACCAACATTGGGATCTTTAAATGTACCAATAAAACTAGATATTGTAATTATTTCATTTTCAATAACACCACTTATTGTACCATATAAATCAGAACCAGCATTTCTAAAAGAATCATAAATTTTTGATCCATTAAAAAATTTAATAATTATATCTTTTAAATAAATATATGCATAAGTTGAATTTATTGGATAATATAAATAATTCATAGAATTCGTACCAGACAAAATAACATTTGAAATATCAATTCTTTTAATACCTACATTAGAATCAATAAAAAATGAATTATATGATAAAACAGAAACGTTATCATTAGTAAAAACACCAGAAATTGTATATAATAATGGTCCAGTAAAAGTTGTGCCATCATAAATTTTATTTTCACCTTGAAATACAATATCAATATATTTTTGATAAATCATTCCATAAATTGGATTAACAGGATAAGCAATATAATTATTAGAATGGTCACCATATAAAACAATAAAAGAAATATCAATAAGTTGTATACCGGATGTATAAAATCTAAATTTTGCATCAGAAGTTAAATAACTAACATTATCATTTAAAATAATACCACTTAATGTACCGATTAAATTAAAAACAGTAGATGTATTATCATATATTTTTTCAGTATAATTAAAAAAAGTGCTTATTGGTTTTTTAAAAATTAATCCAGTAATAGGACTAATTCCAGCAATAAAATAGTTTTTTAAAGTTGATCCTGATAGTGTTAAATTTGAAATATCAATTAATTGGTAACCTGCATTATAATCTTGAAATTTTACATCATAACTTATAATTTGTATTTGTTCATTATTAAATATACCACTTAAACCAATAATAATATTTGATATTAAATTTGTATTATCAATATTAGGTGTACCATCATATATTTTAGTATACATTTGTGTTTGAACATATATAGGTGATTGATTTATTGTTAAAATACTTTCTTGATTAATAACATAATAATTAGTTGCTGATAAACCAGCAGGAATAATATTATAAATACCAACATCTATAGCACCATAAGATGTACCAACATTTATTAATGTACCATTAAAAATATTAGATGTATCTGTACCTAATAATCCTTCAAAAATTATATCAATTTTATCATATGGTGTACCAGTATAAAATATAGTATCATTCAATGCAATAACTTTAACTTCAGCTTTATCAATAATTAGTTCACCATCATAATAATACAATACATAATTATTAGAACTTAAACCACTTGCACTAATAGTATATGTATCAGTATTAATACTATTTAAAAATGAACCATTAAAAACTAAATTACCTGATAAATCATAAATATCATTACTATATGAAATAGTTGGATTTGTAAAAAATAAACTGTCATAAAATTTTCTAAAATTATTTGATGCAATTAAAAAAATATCATTATAAATTATTAATGATGCAGTTACATATACTATATCATAATTATTTGATAATAATCCAGTTGGAATAATTGTATATATACCAACCTCTATAGCACCTTGTGATGAACCTGTATAATATAAAATACCACTTAATGTAGTTTCATCTTCGTCATTTATAAAACCATCAAAAGTTACACCATTACCTCCATAAAAAGTTATTTTATCATAAACTTTGGAATAATTATTTGCAAGAATTAATAATGTTTTTGGTATAATTGTTAATATTGATGTTTGATAAGTAATATTATAATTAGTTGAAGTTAATCCATATGGTTCAATAGTATATGTACCAACATTATATGCGTTATATGATGTACCTGATATAGTTAAAACTCCATTTAATGAACTAAAATCATTAGCTAGTAAACCAGTATATAATATTTCATAATCATTTATTATAGTGGTTCCATCATATACTTTAATATAATTAACAATAGATATAGTTAAATTTAATGGTATAATAGTTAATGAACCATTAATAAAATTTATGAAATAATTGGGTGAAGATACACCAAATGGTATTATTGTAAAAATTCCTACATTTACTTCATTTAAATATGTACCTGAAAATTGTAAAATACCTATTAATGATGATATCGTATCATTATTAATAAAACCATCATATGTAACTGTTGGACTTGTATAAGGAATTAGATCATAACTTTTAATAATAGTATTTGCTTCAATTGTTAATACAGGAATATAAAATAAATATGGATAGTTTAATATATTCTCATTGAAATAAAGATTTTGAATATTTACAGTACCAGAATACCAAGTACCACCGTATTCTAAATTTCCTAAATCATCAGATGGTGCTCTTATATTTATATTTAATTTTACTTCAAGTTTTTTAAAAATATATTGATAATCAGAATTTTTATCTAATCTACAACTTAGAAAATCAAAATTTTTTAATGAAAAATTATAAACTAAATAAAGTAAAAAATTTTTAATATCATTCCAAGTATTTATACTTGAATCTTTTGTTTTTACATCATACACTATTGATTCAACATTTTGACTATTAATAAGTTTATATGTTGGGAAAATATATCCATGTCTTAATAAACCAATACTATTAATTTCTGTTAAACCTATGGCTTCAATTTTTTGTGTTAATGAACTGAAAGTGTCTTTATAATAATCTAATATTATAAATTTATTTGATTCTTTAACTGATAATATTATTTCATTCAAATCTTGAATTCGTGAATCTATTATCAATAAATTTGTATCATTCATATTAATATTAATATATATTAAAAAAATAGTTTTATAATATATATTTATTTTTTTTAATTAAAAGATTACTTAAATAAAAATAACTAACTTCTTAGACTATATGATATAAATTCTTAAACTATATGATGTAAATTCTTAAACTATATGATGTTAAAAAGTCATATTTATGATATAATGAGTGATATATAAAAAAAGAAAACATTAAAACTGAATATAGTTATAAATAAAAAAGAAACATTTTATACTTATAATAAAAAATTAAAATCATAAATATTTACATAATTTATTTAATTATATGAATAAATTTGATGAATATTTTACAAATAAATCATATAATAATCTAAAAAACATTTTAGAAAATATTGGTTACTATAAATTACCAAAATTAGATGATAATAAAGTTATACATTATGATGGACCTGTTAATAGCAATCCATTAATACATTATTTATGTGAAATAAATGCTTATGAATCACATGCATCTGGTAATGGTGATTTTGAATTTATAAAAAAATATATTTTTGATATTCCTGCTAATAGGTTTACATATATTATTCCATTAACGCCTAATACATTTAAAATTAATTATGTTAATTATGATTTTACAAATTCTAACACAGAGGTTATAAATAAAGTTTTATTTTTTATGAATTATGATATTAGAATTTTTGAACTGTTAGGTTATGAAATAAATACAAAAAATATTACTATGAACTTTGAATGTACTTAATTTATAAACAACATTTTTTATGTAGATATTTATTGGTTAATAAACAGCATTAGATAATATTATTAATTTAAAATTTTTAATATTATGATATTTTGTATAAAAAATTAATATACTTAAACTAAAAATAATGGTTCAAACCAAATCATTACAAAAATTGTACTAAATAATGAATAATGTGGTAATATAGCATAACAACCAGCTGTTCTAAAATATATCCATAATCCAGCACAGATTATTGAAATAATAAACAATTATCAAAAACAAATATTTAGATTAAATCTTTTATCTAAGCATAAATAATGTTTACTAAATTATATTTATATACAACAAATCCAAAAGTATCTTGGTATAAATTTTTTAGTAAAAAAGTTATGTTACAAATAATATTATCAATTATATTTCATACAATTATTTATGTTTTATTTTGTAATTTGGTTAGTTATATATTTTTTGAAAAAATAATAGACAATAATACTAATAAACGTTTACTTATATCATTATTATTATTAATGTTTTTAGGATATATAGGAAGATTCTATCATGTAAAACAAGTATATAAAGATTTTAATTATGATTATAATGAAACAAAAAAATATTTAGATATTCATTATAATTCTTGGATATTTATTGGTTAATATTTTATACTTTATCAACTACAATAATTACAACACCCGAACCACCTACACCACCTCCACTACTAACCATACCACCACCAGCTCCACCTCCACTATTTGGTGCACCAAATCCAGGCAGTAATCCACCAATATTACCATTACCAGAAGAATAAAATGAATCTGAATTACCTACACCTGCTGTATATGTATTAGTACCTGCTTTTTTTAAAGATCCTCCACCCCCACCGCCTTTACCTCCATTACCAGCAGACCCCCCTGATGTATTACTACTATCTTGTGCGCCTCCACCACCACCAGCAAACCAAATTGTTCTAACATAACCAGATAAACTACAAAATTTACCATTACCACCATTAGGTAAATTTGTATTTCCATTATTAGATATAGCATTAGTACCTGGTGCACCAGCGCCACCCCCACCTGCTCCACTTGCCCAATTAGTAGTACCATTACCACCTTTATTTCCTTGTCCTGGTACTCCCGCTCCTCCTAATTTTGTTGTTTCACGACCAGCACCACCACCTGATCCACCACTTATAGTATTATATGCACCATTTACACCACCACCACCACCAATTGAAATTATATCAAATTCAGAATATGTTGCAAATATTACAGATGAATTTTTACCACTCGCACCATATCCTAATGCTCTTTCACCATTACCACCTTCACCAACTGTAATAAATAAACGTTCTGGCCCTGAAATTGTTATTGATCTTTCTAAAAATCCACCAGCACCGCCACCACCAGAACCGGAACTAGCACTTCCACCTCCACCAGCAACACATAATATTCTTAATGTACTTTTTTTAGTTATATCAAATATATTACCACTTCCTGAAGTAAAAATATAAGCAGTATATAAATTTGTATTATCTACAATTGTTTTATTATTTAATGTATTTTTAACATAATTTCCACTAGCTACAAATATATTTGGTAATATTGAACCAAATGTATAAAAATATGGCAATACATAATAATTTAAACTATTTATTACAATATTACTTATTGTAACTAATTTATTAGTACCTACTTCAATATCACTATAATTTGCACTTATTAGTATATTATTTATATCTAATACATCATATATTAAACCGGATAGACTATATGTAAAATAAGCAGTAGTAGTACCATCATAATCTTTATCTATAACATTTGCATTAAATGTTATAATTTGAGGATTTATTATAGAATTAACTACAGTTGAATTTAATTTATATCTAGTTGTACCTGATAAAGAAATAAATACTAAATTATTACCAGCATTATTAGTATCATATGATATATTTAATATATATGGATCATTATTAATAATACCACTTATTGTATAATTAACATTAGTAGATTTATCATAAGTTTTATTATAAATATTAACAATTATTGTTTTTGGTAAAATTGAACCATGTGTATATAAATAAGATAACATATAATAATTAGAATTATTTATTACAATATTACTAATTGTAACTGATAAATCATTACCTACTTCAATATCACTATAATTTGCAGTTATTAGTGTATTACTTATATCAATAATATCATAAATTAAACCGGATAAACTATATGTAAAATAAGCTGTAGTAGTACCATCGTATTCTTTACTTATTATTGTTGGATTAAATATAATTGGTTGTGGTTCTATTATAGAATTAATGACAGTAAAATTTAATTTATAATTAGTTGTTCCAGACAAAGAAATAAACACTAAATTATCACCAACATTTGGTGAATTATAATAAGAATTAAATATAAAAGTATCATTATTAATTATTCCACTTATTGTATAATTTACATTAGTTGTTTTATTATATATTTTATTAAAAATATTAACAATTAATGTTTTTGGTAAAATTGAACCAAAAATATAAAAATATGGTAATATATAATAATTTAAATTATTTAATATTATATTACTTATTGTAACTAATTTATTAATATCAACATTAATATCATTATAATTTGCTGTTATTATTGCATTACTAATATCAATAACATCATATATTAAACCTGATAAACTATAAGTAAAATATGCATTAGTAGTACCATCATACTCTTTATCTATTATGATTGGATTAAATGTTATAATTGATGGACTTATTATAGAATTAACTACATATGAATTTAATTTATATCTAGTTGTACCAGATAAAGAAATAAATACTAAATTATTACCAACATTATTAGTGTTATATGATATATTTAATATATATGGATCGTTATTGATAATACCACTTATTGTATAATTAACATTAGTAGATTTATCATAAGTTTTATTATAAATATTAACAATAATTACTTTCTGTAATATTGTACCCATAGTATAATAATATGTTTGTACAGTATAATTAGAATTATTTATTACAATATTACTAATTGTAACTGATAAATCATTACCTACTTCAATATCACTATAATTTGCAGTTATTAGTGTATTACTTATATCAATAATATCATAAATTAAACCTGATAAACTATATGTAAAATAAGCAGTAGTAGTACCATCATATTCTTTACTTAATATTGTTGGATTAAATGTAATAGTAATAGGAATAATAGAACCAATTGTATAATAATAAGATGGTACAAAATAATTATTATTATTAATAATAATATTACTAAGTGTGATTTGTTTATTAATACCTACATTAGAATCATTAAAAAAACTAGTATATGTAATAAAAACATTACTTAAATCATTAAATAAAACTCCACTTAATGTATAACTTATTATTGCATTTGTAGTAGAGTCATATGTTTTTGTATATGTACTTGGAAATATAGTTAATATTTTAGAATAAATAAAACCAGATATTGTATAATATGATTCTACAAAATAGTAACTGGATGTAATACCATATAAAATAATATTACTTATTGTAATAATAGTATCACCACTATTAATAGAATTATATGTAGCAATAAAATTATTAGAAATATCTAAAACCTCACCGTCATAAGTATTAATTGTATATGAAACATTAGCACTATTATTACCATCAAAATATTTATTAGGTGTTGTAAAAAGTATATTTAATAAAAGTTTATTAATTAATTGATTATATGGTAATAAAGTAGGTGCTGTTAATTTAGATTTTTTAATTTTTAATTGTCCAGGAATAAAAGTTATATCATAATTATTTGAGGAAACACCTGATGGTATTATACTATATGTTCCTTCATTATATGCCCCTTGTGAAGTACCACCATATATAATAAAACCAGATAATGATAAATAATTATCATTACCTTTAAATCCATTAAAAATTATACCATTACCACCATAATAATATTCTTTAATATTATTAAATTGCACATTGAATACACGTGTATTTTTATTTTTAATTAAAATATTAACATATAATTTTGTTCTATTATTTTTATTTGTAATTTTTAATATATTACCATTTTTATAATAAATAATATTATATCCATCAAATTTAATTTTATAATTACCAATATTATTGTTAACAGTAATATAATTAAAATAATTATTTTCCATAATATGAACATTACTACTAGTATCAAAATATAAAAAATATTGCATATAATTTGTAATATTTGTTTTATAATTAATTTCAGATAAACCAACAATTGTATTATTATCAACAAAATCAAAATTTAATTCACATGGTCCATCATAGCCTTCTAAAGTCCAAACTCTATCATAATCATTAAAATTTATAATTGATTGAATGGTATTAGTAGTTTGATTAAAATTATAATTAGAATTAATTAAATAATGTTCTCTAGTATAAACAAATAAATAATTACTAATATCATTTGTATAAATTCTAGAATCATCCTTTGCAATTATCATTAATGGTGATTTAGTAATTTGTAAAGTACCTGATACAAAATTAATATCATAATTATATGATGAAACACCACTTGGAATAATAGTATATATACCAACATCTTTATTATTTAAATATGTACCACTAAATGTAATTTTTCCTGATAAAGTAAAATTTAAATCATATATTCCAGTACCTATTATAGTATATGTTGGTGTATATGATGACGTATCATAAATTTTAGTAAAATTATTTGCTTTAATAATTAGTGGAGCTTTAAAGATATTAATAATACCTTGATTAAAAATAATATTATAATTCAATGAATAGAAACCACTAATTGTAACAGTATAAGTACCTGCTGTTGAATTAAAATTTGTATTATATGTAATTGTACCTAATAAATTATTTGATGTATCAGAACCTTTAAAACCTGAATAAAACAAATTTAAAAAGTAATTATTATTTCCATCAAAAAATTTACTAATTGTATTAGGTTTAATAATAAGTGGTGCTTTTTGAATTATTGTATAATCACCTAAAAATGTGATTTTATAATTATTTGAATAATAACCAATTGGTTTAACAAAATAATTACCAAAATCAATTAATTCAGATTGTTCAAATAAAATAAATGTTTTTTTACATTTTAAAAAGTGTGCAAAAGTTATATCTAATGAATTATTTATATTATTCCAATTAAACCCATTATCACTTGTTACAAATACTAAATTTGTATTACCTGATGCTAACCATTTGTTTCCATCATAAATTATTGTTTTACCAAAATCATTAAATACTGTCATACCTAATCCATACCAAACAATACCATCATAACTATATGCCATTGTATTATTACCACTCCCTACTACTAACCATTTATTTCCATCCCAATCACCTGATGATGCATAATCATTAAATATATCAGTACCTAACCCATACCATGTGATACCATCATAACTATATGCCATTGTATTATTTGATCCTTTACCTAATGCTAACCATAATGCACCATTAAATAATATATCATTACCATATAAATTAAATAAACTAGTACCTAAACCAATCCAATTATAACCATCATAACTATAAGCCATTGTATTATCACCTTGTCCAATAGCAACACAAATATTTTTACTTGTTTTAATTGATTTACCATAAATGCTAAAAATATTAGTACCTAATCCGGTCCAATTAATACCATCATTACTTATTGCTATAGAATTAATACCTTGACCAACAGCAATCCATTTATTATTATAATAACTTATACCATAACCAACAAGTAAAAAAGTAGAAATTCCAATACCAGTCCAATTAATACCATCATAACTATATGCAATAGTATTACTTCCAGAACCAACAGCAACCCATAATTTATTATTAGTTTCTACATTTAAACAATCTGAACTAAAAGGGTTATTATTTGAATTAAACCAAGTATTTCCATCATAACTATAACCAATAGTATGTGAATTTTTAATATTACCGCAAATTAAATAATTAACTTGATTATAATCCACAACATGTCTAATATCATTTGTAGTGTCTAATAAAATAGAATAATTTAATTGTCCACTTAATGAATATTCATTTTCACCAATAATAAATCCATTATAACTAACACTATGTAAATTAAAATTATAAGCATTATAATATGTTTTAACAGGATTGTAATAAATTAATAATGATTTTTTATTTATCATACCAAAATAATTATTTATTGAATCTGTTAATATATAGTTATATTTATCTATATTGCCAAAAATAATATAAGATATAGTTAATAATTGCAAACCAGTATTTGATGAATTATAATAAGATAAATAACTACTAATAGTAACAATATCAGTATTAATTATTCCACTAATTGTTAGTTTTAAATTATAAATATTAGTTGTTCCATCATATGTTTTATTTATATTACTAGGTATAATATTTGTAGTTTTAGGATAAATATTTGCATTAATAGTATTTGTAAAAAATTGATAATTAAAACCAGTATCTCCATATAAACACCACTGACCTAATTGTGCAATTGAACCATAAAATAATTTATTTATAATTAATCTAAAATATGAAAAATAACTTGTTGAACTTGTAAAATAAGTTGTTAATTTTTCTTTTGGAATAATTTCAATATTTTGTATATCAACTAAATACCAATTAATACCATCATTTGAACCTGCAATATAAAATATTGAAAATGGTGATTCTTTTTCATAAAGTGTATATGATTTTAATATAAAACTAAAAGGAAATTGAATTTGTAGCCATTCACCATCATAAGAACTTGAATCAATTATAGTTGTAAAATAGTTATCATTACCACCACCAATATAATTATGAGTAATATAATCATATGAATTTTGTACATAATTACTACTTATATCACCAAAATATGATGATATCCAATAATCAGTTAAATTATTATTAAAAATATTCCATGCTTGTTTACCATTACCGGATGATGATTGTGATGCAATATATAATTGACCAGATAGATTTAATGTATTACTTGTAAATGATATTATTGTTGGTATATATTGATTATTTAATACAATTGTTACAGATTTATTTAATCCTGCATGTAAATCATCAAAAACAGCAGAATAATTAATAATATCATCACTAATAATTCCACTAACTGTTACCTTAATTATTGTTGTTTTATCATAAATTTTATGATAAGGTGTAACATATAAAAATTTCTTAATAATATTTGCACTAGTATATGCATAACTTGAAATATTATAATTATTATTATTTATTATTATATTACTAATTGTTATTAATTTATTAATACCTGCATTAAAATCACTAAATCTAGCATAATAATTTGAAATATCTACAATATCATCTGTTAAAATACCACTAATAGTATAAATAAATTGTGCAATGATATTTTTATCATATATTTTATCAATACCAATTGGATTAATATTTATTGGTTTAGTAAAAATATTTGCTGTTGTATATGCATAACTTAATATTTCATAATTATTATTAGTAATAACTACATCACTAATTGTAATTAATTTATTAAAACCTGTGTTAAAATCATTAAAATTAGCATAATAACCAGAAATATCAACAATATCATTAATTATAACACCACTAATAGTATAAATAAATTTGGCAATTAAACTTTTATCATAAATTTTGTCTATACCAATTGGATTAATATTTATTGGTTTAGGTAAAATATCACCAAATGTATATGCATAGCTTAATATTTCATAATTATTATTTGTTATAACTATATTACTAATTGTTATTAATTTATTAGAACCAGTATTAAAGTCATTAAAATTAGCATAATAATTTGAAATATCAACAATATCATCTGTTAAAATACCACTAATAGTATAAGTAAATTGTGCATCAATACTTTTATCATATATTTTATTAATACCGATTGGATTAATATTTATTGGTTTAGTAAAAATATTTGCTATAGTATATGCGTAACTTGAAATATTATAGTTATTATTATTTATTATAATATTACTAATTGTAATTAATTTATTAATATCTGCATTAAAATCACTAAATCTTGCATAATAATTTGAAATATCTACAATATCATCAGTTAAAATACCACTGATTGTATAAATAAATTGTGCAATAATATTTTTATCATATATTTTATCAACACCAATTGGATTTATATTTATTGGTTTAGTAAAAATATTTGCTGTTGTATATGCATAACTTAATATTTCATAATTATTATTAGTAGATAAAATATTACTAATTGTTATTACTTTATTAGTACCAATATTAAAATCATTAAAATTAGCATAATAACCAGAAATATCAATAGAATCATTTGTTAAAATACCACTAATAGTATATGTAAATTGGGCAATTAAACTTTTATCATATATTTTGTCTATACCTATTGGATTAATATTTATTGGTTTAGGTAAAATTGCTGAATATAAAATATATGCATTTAATGTGTAATTATTATTACTATTGTTCCATAATTTATTGCTATTATAATTATAAATTGTAAAAATTTCAGTAGATGTTAGTGATCTATTATAAAGTCTAAAATCATCAATTCTTCCTGTTAAAAAAAAATTAGCTGTTATTGGATTTAAAACGCCATATAAAGAAGTACCAAAACTAATACCAGATAATGTAATATTTGAAGGATAAAATTCATTAATTAGTGTTGTTCCTTTTTGAATACCATTTATATAAATAATCCATGATGAATCTGAATTTAAAACCCATGTTACATGTTTTAATATTGATGTACTAATACCAATATCATAATTACTAATATCATAACGACGACTTGTTGCATAATATGTATTAAATTGCATAAAATTATTATTACCAAATATTCCTAAAACTAAATAATTACTACCATAAATATAAACATATGGAACCCAACCACTTAATGTTGAACTAGCCCAAAAACATATTGTTAAACCAGATGATGTATCAACATTAATATTTGAATTTAAATTAACACTGTATCTTTTTGTTAAGTTTAAACCTAATACGTTTGTTCCAATTTGTGGATTATTGGTAGATAATAAATTGTATGCAGATGTTTGAATAGAACCACTTAAACAGATTGCATCTAATTGATTGTTAGCAATATTCATAAAATAATTATAATAAGCAGTTAATCTATCAAAAGTTAAATAAACTTTTAAATTAGGATCACTATTTAAACTTATTTGTTCTGTTATTAAACTTGCTGAAATTGTTTTATTGAAACCAGCATTAAAATCTGAATATGATGCATTATAAATAACAATATCACTAGTAATAATACCTGATAAAGTTAAATAACCACTAATACTTTGATCATAAATTTTATCTAACGGAGTTATTATTAATGTTTTTGGGTAAATGTTTGCAGTAGTGATTAAACTATAATTAATATTATAATTTGAATTAGTAGATAAAATATTACTAATTGTTACTGGTATATTAAAACCTGTATATGGATAATAAAAATTAGAATAATAACCGCTTATATCACCAGTATCATTCAATATAAATCCAGATATTGTATATATAAATGTTGTAAAAACTGTACCATCATATGTTTTACTTAATGCATTTGCATTTAAAAATATTTGTGCTGGATTAATATTAGCAGTAGTATATGCATAACTTAATATATTATAATTATTATTTGTAGATAAAATATTACTAATAGTTATTAATCTATTAAGACCAGCATTTAAATCATTAAAATTAGCATAATAATCAGAAATATTTAATATATCACCACTAAGAGTACCACTAATAGTATATGTAAATTGAGCAATAAAATTTTTATTATAAATTTTACTAATACCAGTTGGATAAATATTAAAAGGTCTTGTAAAAATATTTGCAGTTTCTATTCTACCTAAATAATAGTTTGGATAATAAAATATTGAATTAAATTTATATAAATGATTTAATGGTAAATTATTTTGTAAACCATATTTCCATGCTAAATAACCTTCTATAGTTTGTATATCTTTATTTTCTAATTTACTAGAATAAACTAATAATTCAAAAATATCAGTTGAATGATTGTAATTACCATTATTATAAGAATTTATACCTAAACATAATTTATTAATATTTAATAAACCAGATGATGACATACTATTATATGAACCATTTTTTCCAAAATAAATATTTGATCCATCATAATAACTTGTTAAAATAAGTGTTTCATTATAAGATACATCAATATTGAGTGCTTGATTATTTCTGTACAATTTTAAACCATTTGAATAAATTATAGCAAATTTATTAGGATCTGCTATGTCATTTGTAGCAAATCTGTTACCAAATGCTAATAAATAGCTATTAAAATTAAATAAATTTAATTTAAAAAGACCAACAATTGTAAATTGATTAGTTATACTTGGTATAATACCAGACAACCCATTATTAATTATTGAAATTTTTCTATCATCATAAGTTAATGATCCTCCTTTTATATCTGGTATTGGCGAATCATAAAATGTTAAATTTCTTGCATAAAAAAAAACAAATCTATTACCCGATGTTGTACACCAAGCAATTATAGGGTTGCCATAAGTTGCACTAGGATCTCCAGATAATCCATTACCAGATGTATAATGCGTCCATGTAATACCATAATCACGTGATACAGAATGATTATTTGGACTTAACGACAATCCCCATACTACCATAATACTTTGACCATCATCACTTATTGCACAATTTATATATCTAACAGCTGTTGGTATAGTTGTATTTTGTTTCCAGGTTACTCCAAAATCATTTGATATAAATAATGCAGAAGTTGTTCCTACAATCATATTTCTACCGTCTGTACTCATATTAAAAGATAATATTGAATTTATTGTAATTGTATACCAACCAGTTGACCAATTATCACCACTTGTATTTATATAAATAGTATTACCACTATAACCAGCTAGTACATTACCATCATTACTTATTCTTGGGTTTAATAAATTAACACCATTTATTTGGGTCCATGTAGAACCTTTATCTATAGAAACACTAATTGATGTATCAAATGATATAACCCATTTCATCCCATCTAAACTCATTGCACAATTTCTACATACTTTACCAGTAAATATAGAATTATTTATTTTTGACCAAATTGTACCACTTGTTGTTGAATAATATGCATCACCTGTTGCTGTTGAATTTGATGTCATTATAATTAGTTGACCTAAACCATCACACGCTATACTATGATATGTAGTAATTTTTAATTCACCACTGATAGTTGGTGATATACCATTTCTTGTAAAACCATATGGAATATTTATTAATGGTGAGCCAACAGTTAAATATGTTAATCCATTTTGATTTATACAACCTCCCCATATTTGTGTTGGTCCAACTGGATAATAATTTCCGGTTGTTGTAAAAATACCCCTATTTAAGTTAAAAATTTGAACTTTTCTTAAATTTCCAAAATTTGTTTTATTTTTTATTTGTACAATATTTAAATCAGATGCTATTATTAAATTACTACTATTATCAGCATTTAACCATAATATATCATTATCTGATGGTAATACAATTTCATCACTAATCCCAATAATTTGTGTTGTAATAACATTTAAATGTTTATTTAAACCAGCATTTTTGTCTTGAAAAGTTGCCACATATTTAATATTATCTGGTAATATATTTCCACTTGTTGATGATAAAATTGTTATGTTACCATCATAAATTTTATCATTACTAATTAAATAATATGGTTTTTGACTTATATCACCAGTTGTATATGCATAACTAAGTATATCATAATTACTATTAGTTGGAATAATATTACTAATTGTTATTAATTTATTATTGCCTGAATTAAAATCAATAAATGTAGCATAATAATTAGTTATATCAACAATATCATCTAATAAAACACCACTTATTGTATAAATAAATTGCGCATTATATGTTTTATCATATATTTTATTAACACCAATTGGATTAATATTTATTGATTTAGTTAAAATATTACCAGTTGTATATGCATAACTTGGTATATAATAATTATTATTTGTAGATATAATATTACTAATTGTTATTAATATATTAGTTCCAGTATTAAAATCATTAAAATTAGCATAATAATTAGATATATCAACAAAATCATCTAATAAAATACCACTTATTGTATAAATAAATTGTGCAATAAAATTTTTATCATATATTTTATTTATACCAATTGGATTAATATTTATTGGTTTGCTAAGTATAGCTGCTGTAGTTTATGCATAACTTAGTAAATCATAATTAGTATTTGTAGATATTATATTACTAATTGTTATTAATATATTAGAAC
>JACCDX010919719.1_pt1 | contig 15927 bp, 25 predicted proteins | sample 7449681 | NCBI WGS metagenome assembly JACCDX01 (sample SAMN15323450, study PRJNA562643) | freshwater metagenome | isolation source: river surface water | place: USA:Blue River Watershed | collected 2017-08-18 | reverse complement strand
GTTGGGACGATAAAAATGCCGATGTAGAAATACATTATGATGATTTATTCTGGATTGAAGATTTGAACATGACCGGAACATATAGTTTTCAATTCAACGTCATAAAAACAACCTCTGTAAAATCAGACTATGATTTTGCAACGGAATACGCGAATATTACCAAATACTATAAAGTAAAAAAACTTTAAAACGAATTTAGTATATGACTACTGATTTTTTAAATTAAAATGAACACTTCTTTGTATATAATGAAACGTAGTCAACTATTAAAGCAAGAGTATCAATCACGTAAGTTTAAAGAATTTCAAGAATTAGAAAATGAGATACGAACTATGCGAAGTAATAATGGTCAAATCTTTATAGGTGGTTATACAGAACCTGCAAAGAACTCATATCATGTTCGCGAGTTGCAGATATCCCTTATTGAACAACAAAAGAAAGAGCAACTTACTAAGAAATGGGACAATTCTCCAGAATCTTTCAAACTTTTTAAGAAAGTTATTGAAGATGAAGAGAAAGAACAGTTAAAAAGAAAATACCAAACTAAAAACGGCCCAGGAATTCCTCGAGTTGGAGGAACTGCTGGTTCACATGCTGCATCGCATGGTGGCGGATTTAATCACCCGGGTGTTTATGCAGGAGGAGTTTGGAATTAAACACTACTAATAAATTCCCATTTTAAATAGTCGCAAATTTTCTTCCAGATGAAATCGTGAGCAATTAAACGGTCACGACTTTTTAACAGTGGGAAATAAATACGGTATTCATCTAACTCTAGGAGTTCGAAGAATTTGTATAAGATGTATGAATAAGATAGAAAGTTAGTGCGATCGTCAGGACAGTATAGCAAAAAGGGCGCCTGTATTTCTTGAAACATTGCTCGTATTTTTTCTTCGATTTCGGGTGTAATAGTGGGTGGGGGATTTCCGTTAAGTCGAGACAGAATGTGCGTGGCATGTTCGTAGTATTTACTACGGTTGATCTTTTTAAGTATCTCGCGTATATCCTTTTCGGTCATTTCCGCAATATTCATAATTCGGCGTTTCTTGACTTCACAAATTACTTCGTTCATAACTTCATCCGGAATGATCGTGCTTTCTTTTGCTTGAAATTGGTTTAAAATTTCATTCAAATGATTGATTTTCTTATACGCATAATTATTACGTTCTTTAGGTGGATCACGAAACGAAGGAAAATCACTCACGACCATCATGTATTCTTCTGAACCGCACTGCGGACAAATTAAAATCCCTTCTTCACTGTTTTCTTCACGAGCTACATTACATACTTCGCAATGCTCAGATACAACATCTTTGCTTTCGTATCCTTCATTACCAGTATTCAATTTCATGCGTGAAGTGTATTCTTCGTACAAAAACTTCTTCGAATGATTAGGAATATCCGTAGTTACTTGGGATTGGTTCAAGTACTTTAAAAAAGTGTTTTGATCAGCAATATTGGTAGTTACAACTTGAGTTCTTTCGTTGGTACCGTAATATTTCAACATAATATCGGCATTTTTTAAGTAATAATTCTTTAACGGATTTTGTTCTTCGATTTTATCGTGAAGTTCTTTGACTTGTTCTTTTAATTTTGAACATTTTAAAATATCGTCCAAATCATTGGAGTTTTCAATTTTTCGTATCTCTTCTCTTAGATTTTCCAAGTCATTTTTAAGTGTCTCCAGGTTGGAAGAATGTTGTCGAATATTTGAAACCATATTCTGGTGAATAGAATCTAATGTTCCACTCACAATATCGGCATTCTTGCTACGTGAAGTTTCACGACCTTTTTTAATACGAAAAACTGTATCCATTTATAAAGTTTTCTTCATTTGCTTGAAAATGCTAAAAGGAGGATGCCAATTACGGCTACCGCGGTAGGCAGCATAGACATAGTAACTGGATTGGTAAATTTTTCAGTAGATTTAATACATCTAGCAACATCTACAGCCGTACATGATCGCTTATCAAAGTCGGGACTTAACGATGGAACTAAAAACCCAAATTCTTTTCCACTTGTCACACCGCATTTATAACATTCGCACGATGGGTTACCTTCTTCGACCATAGCGTTAAATAAATATTTAGGATTTAAGCCTTGTAAATCTCCAGTAATACCTGGTAACAATCCGTTCATATTCGAAGTTAATCCTCCTAAATCTTTCATACTTGCCGGAACAAGACTCTTACCACCGGGAATGTTATTAATGTAATTCGATCTGGGTTGTGAAGAACCGTCTGGTGCTACACATACTCCCCCAGTATTAATGAAATATGCATCACCTAAAGGCGGATCACCCGAAATCATCACTTTCACATAGTGACCAATCCCTTTTAAGTTTGTGAATAATTGACCAAATGAACCGTTACCGCCAATACCTAAAGTTCCGGGTCCACTAACTCGATCTGCGTAACTATAGTTAGGTCCCATAATACCTGGATCATTTTCATCATTTTTCACTTTGTTCCATACAGAATTTTTACCAAGATCCATTATTATTCTTATGCGTGATTTTTGATATATTCTTGGACTTGTTTATGGAAGACTTTATTAGATAAGGCACAAGGTCGTTGAGTTAGAGCTGATTTACAAGCTTGAGAATACCCGTACTTAAATTTCAAACAACAATACAACACAGTTAGAAACCCAGACCTATTCATACCGGCTTGGCAATTCACATACACTACATTACAACAATTATCACGCAGAAAGGCGTCCATCGTTTTTTCAAATTCTGGATACCAAGTTGTTATATTCACATTAGTAGAATCAATTGCATGAATACAATTATATCTATTTTTCAAAAGGTCAGGAATGAACGAAGGAACATCTTTTTCACTAGCACAATTGATCACATGTGTAATACCATGTTTTTCAATGAACTTGGGTGTTAAAAAAATACCGGCACCGAAAAGTATATTTGGGTGTAGCTTTGCAGGAGGTTCGTGCATATAACCGGTTCTTCGGGATGGAATAAATGCATCCATTGCCTTTGATACTCATAAAGAGTTTATACTACAAAAGCCACTTCTACATTCCCTGTGAATTTATGAAATAAATTATCCTTTGGAGTGATCTTAAATTTGCGACCAATTTTCTTTTCGATATGTAATTTTGAAATAGAAACTTGACAATCTTCTCTATTAAAAGCACACACTTCAATAGTGGTTTCATGGTGCTTACAGAAATAGTGTTTCTCAAATATTTCTACTCGAAATGAGATAGCTGCATTTGATGGAGTTTTCCATAGTTCAAATGTAGCATCCGCTATATTTCCAAGAGTATCATCGCTAAGGTTATTTAGATCTAAAAGTTTATCATTTTCATAAACTTGAACAAGTAAAGTTTTTGGTGACCAAAACATTTTTATAAAACCATTTTTATTAGCTCACAAATCCATTTTTAAAAGACAGAGCTTAACAGAGTTCCCACAACGTAAGCAATCGCTACAGCCACACCTGCAAGAATACTGGCGCCCATATACGAAGGAACTCCTCCGCTTGTATAGGTGTTAGGAATGTATTGTAAAATTAAAGAACGAGGAGTACTTAAAGAAATTGTTAACGCTCCAAGAAAGAACCCTACATAGATCATCAAATTTTTAACAGCGTATCGCATTTTATTAAATGTATATTCTTGACTAGGACTTGATGTTGCCGTACGACCGATCGTATTTACCGGTTGAATAAAAGGATCACCTCCACCCGTTACAATTGGTGCAAAAGTTGTCGATTGAGGAAGAGAAGGATTTTGTACCGGTCCGCTGCCTAGTAAATCCGATAAATCAGTTGCTCCGTCAGCCATGTTTATTTGTAAGAGGGCATAAAGTATCTTCCGCACGATACGTATAACATTTACCTCCTTGACGAACTTGTTTACCTTCAATCTTTGAAAGCGGTAAACTTAAAGATTGTTGGTAGTTAAAAGGTTTATGAAACGCTAAGACAACAATACCGAACCCAATAAGAAATGAAAAGAACCCCATCGTTGCGGGATCCTTTAAAAACTTACTCATGTCTATCATTTGTGTTGTGATGCTAAGAAATTAAGAGAGGTAGCACTTGGCATACATTCTACTTCTTCGGCTATCATTTTTACACATCCATGTTCAGTATGAAACGGTTCTTCATTATCAGGAGTAGGTAATGCTGGAATATTACGAGCCGGGGGAGTAAATACTGAAACCATGAGTAATCCGGTAATTGCTCCTATAAATAACCACTTGAGTGATATCATTTATATAAAATTGATTTTATATTAAATATAAATGGAAGTTAAAGTCATTAAATTCGAACGACATTTAGAAGAGCAAAAGGTTTCAGTGACCTTTGCTATTAAAAAAACTGATACCGGGTTTGCTACTACAATGGGTAGATTGGTCGATATGGTAGGAACAGATGATGAAATGGTTCAAAAAACATGGGAAAATATACAGACCGAACTTAAATACTGGTTAACTACTGAAAAGAATGTTATTGGTAAAACATTTACCGTGCCTCTTCCAGATTTATCTACTGTAACCCAGAATACTCAAACTGTAGATGTTCCTGTAACGGAACCTGTAACGGAACCTGTAACGGAACCTGTAACGGAACCTGTAACGGAAGAAACTCCTTTAAGTAGCGGAAATTAAACTAATTCGAAAATAAGCTCCATCCGTCACAGCTGCATTTGAAAATATTTTAAATCTTTGGTTTGCTAACATATATGCTACACCACTTCTAGTGAATTCATAAAGACCTACACCACCTACTAAAACATCCTTCAAATCTCGAGTATATTGTGGATTATTAGGACAATCATAATTGTCACTATCGTTAGTAATTTTTCTTGCCCAAATATGATACCATGCATCACTTCTATAGTAATATAGCGTCATTGCATAATAACCTGTTGTAGTTACTGTAAATATATCTCCGTTAGTACTACTTGTTGATGTATTTCTTGTAACATAACTAGATGTTCCGTCTTGATAGGGAAATCTCCATGCATTTATTGCATTAGGTAAAGGTAGAGGTGGACGTTGTAAAACTGTTGGTTCAGCAGTACCTCCTGTACCCTGATACCATGTTACTGCATTCGCCGGAATCTTATTGAATGTTCCATTAAGATCTAATTTAAAGGCTGGACTAGATGTGCCGATACCTACATTACCAGTTCCACTTATTCTCATTTGTTCGGTCAGCGTATTTTGACCTGTTTTAAATACCAATCCTACACTTTGACCAAACGAACCTACATCATCTATTGAACTAATACTTGCACCACGATCTTGCAACATCATCCCATATGAATGATCAAACCGTATTTCTGCTCCTCCTCCAGGATTTACATTTTGCCCAGAATATAGCACTAATCCGGTACTAACCGTTGCACTGTCATAATTAGGTCTAATTATTTCAGCTGCACCAATCACATCAAGTTTATAATTTGGAGCCGGATGATTTATCCCAACGTTACCAAGAATAGACACAAATAATTGACTAGCAATATTACTTCCGGAATATGTTCCCATACGAATACCTGTATCGCCAACTGCTTGAATACCAAAAATAGAATTACTTTCACCATTTTGCAATCCTAATACCGGATTACTCGATGAATTGCGAATATGTACATCCGTAGTTGCTGCTAAAAGACCAACTCCCAATCGTCTTCCTCCGCTCACGTATGCTCCACCGTTATTAACACGTAAAGCTTCGCTTCCTCCTGTACTAACCAGTACCGTATCTGCACCACCGTATATTCCCGAATTGGTATCCGCTATTTGAATAGAAGGAGTAGACGATGAACCGGCATTACTTATAAATATTTTTCCGGTTGCTTTAGTTAACGATAATGCTCCAGCTCCATCAACGGTTGCCGCAATATCGGCATTCGTCTCTATTCCAACGTATCCACTTCCGGCAAATATTTTAGCATTTGCGTCTCTAAAAGTTATACCCGTTTGAGGAACAGTTGTAGTCGATGTATATAGATCAAGTTCATCGGCACTAATGGTTAAAGCATCAGTATTATTGAATACAAAGCCTCCAACTCCTGATGTTAAATATAATCCACTATTTGGATTAGTATTGACGGCGATTGTAGGTAGGTTACTAACCGCGGATGTTTCTGGATCGGTGTATGGTCCTGACCATGCGGGAACAACAATACCGTTAGAGTTCATTTGAAATTTCGTAGCTCCTTGCAATGATGTACCTATAGCAGTACCTGGAAGTCCATACGTAACTAAATTCGAATCTGTAAATTTATAGAAACCGGTACTTGGATCAGTTACGTAAGATAATGATGGACCAGTAGCATTACCATTCGCAAGTTGTAAAGCATTCGTATTCGAATCAATTTTTACACCAGAAACACGTAATCTTGAATTTGAAGCACCGGTAGCCGTAATAACATATCCATCAGCAGGTGAATTATCTAACATTAATGCCCCGGTAGCTCCTTGAGGACCGGTTGGACCTGAAGGACCCGTAGCGCCCGAAGGACCTGTAGGTCCACTTGAACCTGTAAATCCGGTTTCTCCTTGGGGACCGGTAGCCCCTGCTATTCCTACTGAATAAGGTAAATTTTCCCAAGGAGTTGAACCATTACCAATCTTCATTTTACCCGTATCTATCTCAACACCTGGTTCACCAGCTAATAACACTACTCCTGCATTGTCAGTCCAATTTTGTGCGGTATCGCGACGAAATTGAAATTTAATAATATTTGTTGTACTCATTTTATTATACAAATTCTTGGATATTATTGTGTTGTACTATAACCACCGTCAAGAATTATGGTGCTATTATTTGTTGCCCCGTTACCACTGTAGTCGTTAGTAGCTTCGGTTTCGTTATACCCTCCGTCATAAATAGTTATAATAATTTGACCATTCGAAGGGCTACAAATTGTATTTGTCTGTATAGTGTTGGGTTTTGAAGAACATATTTCTTGTATATTCATGTATCTATTTTCTTCAAATCGAGGATTACAGCCTAAAGCCGGTGCTAAAGGGTTCCAATTATTGGCTACATGACCCGGATAATCTACTTTCGTATTTTTAGCAATAACAATTGTTTTTCGCAAATTTGTATAACACGAAGCCGATCTACTCATTTGTCTTTTCTTCAGCAGGAATTCTTAATTTACGACGTTTTACCGGTTTAGGTTTTTCTTCCGGAGGTGGTTTAAGTTCGTTAAAAATTTGTCGTGCCTGTTCGATAGGCATACCCTGGTACAGGATCTGCAGTTTCAATTTGAGGAGTTTGTCCATAATCTGATATGGGAACATTTCTCACGGCGTTATGCCACAAATTAGGTTCAAAAGGTATCTTTTGTAAATCTTCTGCGGGGGCTGTGCCGTAACTTGAATAAAGAAAATAACCGAATGATCCTACGACAACGATCAGTAAAGTAATATTGAACCACCAAGCAAAAACTGAATCACGGACTTGTTTAACCCACAAAAGATTATTTTCAATCTTTTCTACGTTATCTTTCACCAAATGAAACATCTCTATTTGAATACAATATGGCATCTTTAACTACGATATATAGCGTAACGATCGTTTTAGGAAGTATTTTCGCAATTGGATCTGCTTTTCTGGGTAATTACATTTATCCTATTCAAAGTGGCGGAGCAGGAGAAGTTATTGTTCTAAAGGAAGGACAGGTAGTTGAAAACATTGAACAAACTTCACCGGAAGTTGTTTCAGTAACGAATTAATGTATTCGTTCGTTGCTTCGTGGGTACATATAGATACGTGATCGCAACGTGTAGCTAATAAAAATCTAATAACTTCGTACTGCTCAATAGGTTTCAAATCTTTCATACAAATTGTGATAGGAACATCTTTGTAAATTAGGTGTTCACGAATAATCTCCATTGACTAAAAACGATAAACATCTTTAAGTTGTTTTTCTTGGTTTGCAATATATGAATGTTTTGTTATTGAGTGGGGTAATATAAATTTTACTACTAATAGTTTCTACAAACAAATGATGTTTACCTATAATATTAAATTCGGTTATTCCTTGGTAAATACCATGAGCATGTAATGAACGTTCGTGTTTACGCTGATTATTGTTATAAGTTATAACAAAACATAGACAATATTCGTTCGGTAAAAGATTATTTTCAGTTAATATAATATAATCTTTTTCGATACGTTCAAGTTCAACAGAGTAACTAACGGAATTCATTTAATAATAAAAATAGTTTTCTAACTTATAAATCTATATTTATTATTAATAGCTTTTTGTTTGATAATAGTATCTATGTTTTGATCATAAACATAACCAGTTTGGTCAGTTTTATCGGTAACAAAATAACATTCGGTATTATCGCGATTAGTACCGTAAAAGTTACCTTCGGCAACAATTGTCCAAACAGGTTTATCTTCGAAAACATATCGCAAAGCCAAAACGGTATACCATTTACCAATTTGTAAGCTGTTAATATCGACATGAGGGTTACTCATTTTTGAATTTCAATTCTCTTCGATTTAAATATGATTTTCCATTTTAAAAAGAATTTAAGGGTTGAGTAAAAGGGTTCGATTTATACGCATCTAATATAGCGGTTTCGTTACGATTGATGTAGACATCTTGTTGCAGAGGTGCATTGTAGTGGTAAGAACCAATGCTTTCCGTATGAGCATTAATACGTTGAAGAGGAGGATTAATACGGGTAGCGTCCGCTAATACCGTTTCATCTTTCTTCGTTTGTGATCCGTAATTTTCAGCACCCATTGAAAGACCGGTACCTTGTACACCTGCGGGTCCTGGACGTCCTTCAGCCGTTAATTTCATGAATTCTTGGTAAGGTTCCGTAAATGCTCGAATATACGATGCAAATATAGCGTTACCACCTGCACCACCATTGTAAGCTACTGACGTAGAAGTACGTGAAGTTTCTTTCATCGGTTGTTCAGGGTAAATATGCGGAGCCGTTTGTGCACCTACGGCCGTATTCACACGATCCATACCTAATACCGCAAATCGATCCGGTTTGTTTTTATTTACATCGGCTTGGATACCCGGTTGAGTAATTTGGTAAGCCCCAGGAATTACAGGAGGTTGATACGATAATTTAGGTTTAGTTTCTACACGGGTTTCATCGGTAGTTTTAGGAAGAGCATATTCACGTAATTGATCTTGTTGAAATCCTCCTTTACCTAAATTCGTATAACCATCGTTAGCACCCGGTCCAACGCGTACTTGTTCAATAGGGAACACATTGTGCATATGTTGACCAGACACCATACGCGATTGTTCAAAATCAGTTTCTACTTGTTTACCAAAAGGTAACCCTGTAGCCGGTTTCGTATCATAAAATGATTTCACTTCACGTTTTTGAAAATATTCTTTACCTGCACCCGTATGGTTATCTAAAATACCGTTGGTAGCACCCGAGTACATACTTTGGGTAACTTGTGCTCCAAAGTAAGGAACCATATTATTATGACCTTTTGTTTCTTGACTGTGTGTTACATCATCTCTATAAGACTGCGTTTCTCGTGGAATAATCGCGTTATCAAAAGGTTCTTTACGAGAGGGTTGTTGTTGAGCGGCTAACATGTACCCAACTGCCCCAAGTCCTAATAAAAGTCCTAGTTCTATCATTTGTATTTGTTACTTACTTTTTCTTCTCTATTTTAACAGCTTTAGGTTGAACAGGAAAAATAACCGTATCTTGAGGCTTATGAAAAAGCCAATTCAAATTACGATGGGTTTGATCCGCTTCTGAATTTTTTAAAGGTTCTTTGACCGGTGCAAAACTAATTTCATCAACACCCGGTACATATACCTTACGTTTTATAGGATTGTCTAATGAATAATTGTTCATTTATTATACACTGACCAAACATTATTGTTAAATGGCGACACGATCATCTTAGCAATATTTGATTTAAAAGCGGTTACCATTTTATTAAATTCAGTCATATCTTTACCAGGAATAGGTAAGGGGTATTTATTTGTACCAGTATCACCAGGTTTAAGACCATAACAGTTCACACCGTATTTTGTAGCTGGATCAAAGTACCCACCGTTTACCCCCGGACGACCGCAGGCAGTTCGTTTCGAAAGTTCTACTTCTTGTTGCAATTTATCCCAGGTTGCTTTTTGCGTAGGGAATAAGGCCATACCACCTGCTGTCCAACCGTAACCACACCATTCACCACCACGATTGTAAGTTTCCATAACTTGATCGTAAGTAGCTAATTCAGCTTCATAAGCAGCACATACTGCAGGAGCTTCAGTATAGGTATAATTATTACCCGCTACATAAAAAACTTCTTTGTTGGCTACAATTTGTTCACTACTTTGGTTACTATTCGGGGCAGGAGGTGTTTCGAATAAATTAACACTTACTTTATTTTTATCGTCCGTTGTAACTTTAATAACTTTGAAATAAGCTAATCCAAAGAAAACAATTGCACCTAAAATGAGTAATAAAACTAAAGTTGTGAACACTCCTGAATACATAAATAATATAAGGAGTAAGACGATCCCGCCTACGGTTAATCCTATGACTGTAGAATTTGATAGCATTCTGTGTTAATCTTCTAAGCGATAATAAATCAATAATCTCATCTTGTTCGATACTGGAAATTGTTTAGGACCATGATCTGTTACCGTTAGATCATCATAAGTGTGCCAAGATGAACCTGGAGGCATAAACCTTCCGTGCGTTAACCAATGTCCACCGGTATAACACACAATCGCTAACAACGCATATTTTTTACTGTTCAAAACAAGTATACTTGAATAATTTACGGATGAATCCGGTGTAACCATATGAAACACCATCACTTTTGGAAACGAACCAATTAATTGTTGTTTTACGCAACCAGAATGATTACATTTTTCACATTTCCAATCAGGAATATTGTAAGGCGTTACTGTATTTGATATACATTCAGATAAAGGGGTAAATTTACCATTAGAGGATAGGGAGTATTCAGTTACACTATCTTCTTTAATCTGTTTTTCTTTACAATTTGTACATTCAATAATATCAGCAATTTTAAATCGACATAAATGATCTAAAAAAGGTAACTTATCGCAAAGATAATTAAATAGTTCATGCGAATCGCCAATGTTTTGACCAGCGGGCATAGCTTCCGTACGAACGGCTTCGAAGAAATCTTTTAATCCTTCTTTTCCGTTACTTTTATAGATTTTGTATAAACTTTCATCAATTACGTTCGATTTTTCAAACGTATTTGACGAGTATCTTTTCTGTATTTCTGGAAATCTATATATCGCTTGTAAACAAGCGTTTACCCAACAACTTCCTCGATAATTTTGTAGACCGAACATTCTCTTCTGCTTGTGCATCTTTAGAAAAATACATGAAAAAGACAAATGGATGCCAATCAAAATTATATGAGCGAGATTTCTTCAAATAATTACAAGAAAACTCAAAAGAATGATGTTAAAAGTAATTTTAAAAAGGGTGGTAAACGACGAACTCAACGTAAAAAGAAATTAGCGTTGAAACGGAGAAAAATCCGTTAGGTAAGGTTGAGGAGCTCCGCCGGCATTAGGGAATAATTTTTGAAGATCAATGTTATATTCGGGTTCTTTATTCTCGTCTTCGCTTACAGATTTTACTCCAGGTACTAATGGTACATCTGGACCATAAATTTTAGGATAACCTGCTAAATTAACTCGATTATTGACCTCACTTGCGTCTGGTGTTTCTTCTACAGGATTTTCAGCTGCCGGTCCTAAAATAGGTTTCTTAGCAATTTTCTTTTTATTTGTTGGTTGAGTATCATCAACACCATATTGTTTTATAGCGGTTAAGACCTCAGCATTGCTCATAGGTTCACGACGTTTTAGTACCGTAATTAGCACGGCTATAATTAATAGAAAAACAACAAGAAGCATTCTTCTCTTTACTCAAAGCAAAGAAATGCCACGAAAAACTCTCAAAGTTTCGAAACGACACCGACGACGTACTTTACGTAAAATTCCTAAACGCACTAAGAAAGGTGGTGCCGATAGTCAATCTTTAAAAATACCTAGCGAAGGATTTCAAAAAGTGGGAAATCCGGTAAATAGCGACAATGCGTGGTATAAAATTGCCTAAGAAATAGATAATATGTCATTAGTAAGATATACTCCGGGAGGAAACGTTTGTAATTTAGGGACATTGTATAAGAACCCGGGACCTCAAGGGCCTACTGGTGCTACTGGACCCATTGCCGATATACTACCCGCAACGGGTTCAGCTTATCTAGCATCAACTTTATCATTAGATTCAACTACATATCCAAATTCAAGTACAGCTTTAAACGTTGTATCGTTTACATTACCTTCATCAGGTGTATGGCAAATTACGTATTTCTTATGTACATCTTACAGTAACTTAAATCCTGTTGCAACTTCGTATGCTACCGCTGGTATTTTTAATCAAAGTGGGACATTAATTGCTAATTCTGAACTTCTTGAACATTCATTTACCGGAACTCCTACCAATTCACTTACTTCTTTAACGGGTACGAGATCAATACTAGTAACCACAACGGGTGCAGCTACGTATAGTCTAAAAGCTTGGTGTACAAATGGGTCGTATGCTATTATTTCCAATGGTACTGGACGAACCGGTGTTGTTTTTCATCAATTAACGCAAGGATATTTAGGTTCCACCGGTCCTACTGGTCCTACCGGAGCAGGGACTACAGGTGCTACCGGTCCTTCAGGAGCTAGAGGAACTACGGGTCCTACTGGTGCTACCGGTATTCAAGGTGTTAAAGGAAGTACGGGTTCAACTGGTCCTACCGGTGCGTCTGGACCCCAAGGTCCTACCGGTGTTGTTGGTCCTTCCGGTGCTACGGGACCTTCTGGAACAAACGGTCCTACAGGAACCACCGGTCCTACCGGTGTAGGATACAGCGCTTTAACAAGTGCTTCGGTAGTTTTAAATGGTACAGGTCCTAAAACCTTCACAGTAAACCGAGATAGTGGATTAAGTGCATTTACAGTCGGTGAACTTGTTCGAGCGTATTACACTGTTACACCTACAACGTACATGGAAGGGTTGATTAGTTCGTATAGTGGAACAACCCTCGTAATAAACAGCATACGATCGTTAGGAGGAGCAGTTAGTGTTGGACCATGGACAATAACTGCTACCGGGGATATGGGTGTATCCGGACCAACTGGACCCCAAGGAAATACCGGAGCTACCGGTCCCCAAGGAAATACCGGAGCTACCGGTCCCCAAGGAACTACCGGACCAACTGGACCCCAAGGAAATACCGGTCCTCAAGGAGCTAGCGGAAATATAGGTGTAACAGGAGCTACTGGTCCTCAAGGAGTTACTGGACCTCAAGGTGATCCGGGTGGACCCACGGGTGCATCCGGCCCAGCCGGTTCTACGGGTCCTACTGGTCCCCAAGGTAATACAGGAGCTACTGGTCCTATAGGATTGACCGGAAATACTGGTAATACTGGAGCTACGGGATTAACTGGTAATACTGGACCTACAGGACCCACCGGATTAACCGGCTTAACGGGTAATACAGGAGCTACCGGACCTACCGGTTTAACTGGTTTAACGGGTAATACTGGAGCTACGGGACCTACCGGGTTAACGGGTAATACTGGAGCTACCGGACCTACCGGACCTACCGGATTAACGGGTAATACGGGCGCTACCGGACCTAGTGGACCAACCGGACCGGGAGGAGGTATATCACCAATTACAGTAAGCGAAGTCACTGGTACGTCGCAAGCTCTTTCGTCATCAAATTATAATAGATATTTTTATATAACAAATTCAGGATTTAATTCTATAACGTTACCAGCATCCACATCTACTACTGCCGGTGGAAATTATTGGACATTACGTAATGCTACAGCTTCCTATTTAAGTATAACGATTACGAATGTACTCAACTTAACAAGCCCATTAGTGATTCCACCAGGTAATGGACAATCATTAGTGATATCTGCCGTAAGCAATAACACAATTCTTTTAATGTAAAATACAATGACAACCGTAGATAAATCTACAAAACTATATTCAACATTTGATCCTCGAAGTATTTCCGATTGTACATTATGGTTGGATGCGAATGACAGTTCAACCATAACAAAAGGTAATGGAACTAATATTTCAAGTTGGCGAGATAAAGGTTCAGGAGGGTTTAATGCTACTAATGGTGCAAACACTGGTCCTACAACAACAACATCAGGAAATCTTACTTATTTATCTTTCAATGGAACTTCAAACTTTTTACAAACAACTTTAACAATACCCGGAAATACCCATAGTATTTTAATTGTTTACAGACCTAATGCCAACAATGCATCGAGTAACAGTTTATTACGAGCACAAGCCGGTAAATATATAGTTTTTCCTTACTACACTGGTGGACTAAAGAATTCTTATATTTCAAATTTTGAAACTTCGCCAGGAACTACTATTGATGCAGCGAATTCGCCGTTAGATCCAAGTGCATCTACTTCGGTTCATAACGTTGTGGCTATAACTATTGCATCCGGTTCCCAAGCTATCTTCAATAATGGAACATCTCGAGCAACCGCTACCGCCGCTTTAGATTCTGGATTAAGTCAAGCTTTTTATATTGGGGCCTTTAATGGTGTTAGTCAATTTTATACCGGTGAACTTGCGGAAGTAATTATCTACACTCGTGCAATAACCTCTACCGAACGTCAGTATTTAGAAGGATATTTAGCTTGGAAATGGGGATTACAAGGAAATCTAGCGGTAGGTCATCCGTATATCAGTCGTAATCCTAATTTATCGCCGTTTCGTCCTACCGATATCACTAATTGTGCTCTATGGTTAGATGGAGCTGATGCATCAACCGTTACCGGAACAACAAACGTAACTCAATGGAACGATAAATCCGGTAACAGTCGTAACTTTACGGCTACAACTGGTCCATCCTATTCTTCAAACACTATGACATTCAACGGTTCTACACAACGATTAGGAAATACGGCGTGGAATAATTTTAGTCGAATAAATCATACATTAATTGCTGTTCATAAACCGGATACGAATTCAGCTTTTGTAGGAAATACTCGTTTATTTTCAATTCAACAAACTGCCGGAACGCCTTATGTCGTGTTTCCGTACCTGAACAATACAACCCCAAACGGTTATATTAACGATGGAAACGCCAGTACCAATCCCGCTACGAGTGGAAAAACCTTACTTGATAACTCTTCTACATCGGCTTTTAATATAACTACGGCTTCTATTGGATCAAGTTCTCAAGTTATATACAGAAACGGTACGGTACAAGATTCTCAAACCTATACTTTAAGTGCAGGAACCATAACAACCGGTGTGAATATAGGTAATCAATATTCTGAATGGTATAAAGGTTCAGTTAGAGAAATTCTAATTTATACAAGTGCATTAAGTGTTATAGATGTAAATAGAATTGAAGGTTACCTTGCTTGGAAATGGGGATTACAAGGAAATTTACCTTCTACCCATCCTTTTAAAAACTTTTATCCATTAAAAATTAATTAAATTTAGTTCTTTCGGTGGTATAAGAAATAATGTCGCTCATAAGTTATTCACCGGGCGGAGGATACGGCGTAGTAGGTTCAGCCAAAGGCGGACCTACCAGTGTAACAAATAATATAACTCAGTTTACTTCGAATTTGTATACGGGTAACACATTAACTGTTGATGCAGTGTATGGTAACGATAGTACCGCAGTAGCGGATCCTTATCGACTTCCTTTTTTAACAATTCAAGCAGCACTAAATGTCGCAACATCGGGACAAAATGTAATTGTTCGAGCCGGAACGTATAATGAAACTATCACTATGCCAGCTAATGTTTCTTTAACCGGTGAAGGTCCGCAAGCCGTAGTTATTCAAAAACTGAATGTAACGGCTAATACGACTTTAATTACCATGGGAGCCAATTGTCGTTGC
>JACCDX011891080.1_pt1 | contig 15933 bp, 15 predicted proteins | sample 7449681 | NCBI WGS metagenome assembly JACCDX01 (sample SAMN15323450, study PRJNA562643) | freshwater metagenome | isolation source: river surface water | place: USA:Blue River Watershed | collected 2017-08-18 | reverse complement strand
ATTATGATGATAAAACTGATTATACATCATTAGCTTCTAGTCAAAGATATATAAATACAGGTTTAAACGGGTTCTATCAGTGGATTACTGCTGTTGAGATGATGTCAAGTAATAATCAAACTTCATTCACAACTCAATTAAATAAATTAAATACAACTAATTTCCCATTAGGTAGTGGTCAAGGTACACCTGAACCATCTGATATGGGTGTTGATTTAGTTGGTTTACAAAATTTTGCAGGAGCATTTAGAAACAATGTTGCTAGGTTAGTAGTATTAATTACTGACGCAACTCCTGGCGGTAACGATGACACTTACAACTCAACTGACGTTAATTTCGTAAATGGTTTGATCCCACAATTAGTTAACCAAGGTGTTAGAGTATTATTAATGACAACTGCGGGAACTAACGTACTTTACGATTTGGCAAATGGAACTAATGGTATAGTATCAAATGGTTTCTCAGGTTCAGCTATTATAACTGCAATTGAAGATGTATGTGTTCCTCAATATCAATACACACTCATAAATCAACAAAACCCAACATTACAATTAACATGTGATAATGACGGTACAGGTGGTACTATATCGTTGTATAGTACATCAAATGCATTAAGCATTGGTGATATGTTATATTACTCAGCTACTCCAGGTACATATTACGTAAATAATAACGAAGGTTACTCAGTTAAAGTGACAAATGTTAATACTGGTGTAGCATATGCTGTTGAGTTTAATTTATCAACAGGTGTAATAACTGCCGTACAAGAATGTTCACCATCACCAACTCCAACAGCAACCGCGGGGCCATCTAATAGTGAATTTGTGGCATTCGGTTCAAATAGAACAATTGCTTGTGACGGGTTAACCAATCCAAATACACAAGTTTTCTTCACAGCACCGAGTTGGGATTTTATTCAGATAGGAGATGTTTTATATACGGATAGTGATTTAGTAACACCAGTAAATAATGGATATTATTATAACGCATCATCACTAGCTTATCATGAAGTTGTTAGAATGTTAGGTGGACAAGTGATTGGAATTAGTGACTGTTCAGGAGGTATGGAATAACTTTCAACATATTAAATATTAATTTAAAAACCCCATTTAATATATGGGGTTTTTTGTTTAAATTTTAAGTGGTTGTATTTATAGTATTATGGGATTAAACATTAGAATTCACGACATCAACGTACCATCTTCGTTTGAGTTATTTTACAAAACAGGTAATACGCCTGGTAACATGACTGTAATCGAAAATGGATATACAAAATTTGGCGGTACATACCCATCAAGTAGTAGTCGTGATTACAGTTTGAATCCAATAGTTTTTACAGGTGCAACGTATAATACACAATATTGGTTTAAGATACAATATACAGGTGTAACGGGACAAGAAAATTCGGTAGGATATATAATTGAAAATATTAAAACACACCAACCCGTAGGACACATTTATTATGCACTACATTGTTGTGATTTTTCAGGAGGCACTGCGGCGTATTATACAGGTTGTACATTCTCAGGTGGTACAGTTGTTTATGGATCAAATTTAGACCCAACACCAGCACCAACATCAACAGCAGCTCCAACTCCAACCCCAACACCTAGTCCTAGTGCAACAACACCGGGTGCAACACCTAACCCAACATCAACACCTAATCCAACATCAACACCTGACCCGACGGCAACTCCGAGTCCAACTCCTAGTAAAACCCCTGATCCGACAGCAACGTTACCTGATGCCACACCTAACCCAACACCGACACCTACGTTATCACAAACACCTGACGCAACACCTGGACCAACAGCCACACCTGACCCAACTGCGTTACCGGGAACATGTTACGAAATGGTTTTCTCAACATCACTTACAGGTTCAACGGGACAACCATTATATATCTGTTATCAAAAAACCGACAATACGTATGTTTGTGAGCCATATTATCAATATGTAGATTCGGGAGAAAATACTCCAGATATAACAATTAATGTATGTTCTAAAACATTACCAAGTATTAAGTACGGATATAACGGTACACAAATGGTACCGGATGCGGGCTTTAATTTAATTGGAGGTTCAGGTTGTATAGTTAGTAGTGATTGTGGAGGTAATGACCCATTACCGCCGCCGCCAACAGCAACAGCTGAAGTCATATTAAATGCTAATGGATTATGTTATAGATGGTCAGTTGATGATGGAAATAATAATTCAGGAACAACAGTAACATATACACCGTTACATCTCAATACTACAGTTACATTTAATGTAAATAATGTTGAAAGTGATACAGAGTATTATTATATCTGTACAAAAACAACACCAAATTTTGTGGTAGGAGATGCTATGGTTCTATTCCCATATGTACAAGATGGTGCTTGTAATTTAGTTGATGGTGCATACAGTGGTTGTCAGGCACCATTACCTGACCCAACACCAGGTCCTACACCTGGCCCAACTGCTTGTCCTGCGGACGGAACGTTTATAAGTTCAACTTGTGATGGAACAACATTAATCACGACATATGCTGATGGTAACTGTGGAACAAGAACAGTGTCGACTGAAAATGACTCATCTTGTACAGAAGGAGGCGGTAGTGGTGGAGGATATTAAAAATATAAAAATATGGGAACATTTAATAAAACAGTAATCGGAGGTCAATCTTTTCTATATCAAAAAGGTGAGGTATCAACAACCACACCTTGGAGAAGACCGACATATGATAAATTAAAAACATTTTTAATAGACGTTCAAAATGAAACGAATATTTTAAATGATTATGATGTTTACATTATGGGTGGAGTTCTATTTGATTTTAACACAACATGGGATGTCGATATGTGTTTTGTTGGTGGAAATCCAACCGATGAGAAACTTGAGAATGATTTAAATTATATTACCGATTTAGCGTTGAACACCCATAATTTATTGGTGGATGTTAGTTGGTATGAAAGTAGACCACAAAATTTAACATATTCAGGTATGGTTGAAAATAACTTTACGCCAGACAATATAATACATAAAAAAATTGGGTACGTTAAAAAACAAATAGGTGAGGAAATTGAAGAAAGGGATTTGAGAACATATGATGACGCCATCGTATTAACGGAACATTTAATACAAAGAAATTATGGAACCGTTAAACACACAGATAAGATGATTAACAAAGTACAAAATAACCCAAATCCGATTACAATAACAACATTTAGTGTTAATGAGTTTTTAGAAACAAATGAGGATTATTTCTTAACACACACAAATAGATAAAATAAAAGATAATATTTATAAGATATGCCATTTTCAGCAACAGTAAATTTAGGAACAGTGGGGGTAGCGATTACCTCAGTTAAATTATACGGATGTACCGGTAATAACGGAACAGATTGCACGGGTTGTACTGTATTAACAGGGTATGAAAATGTGAGTGTTAGTACATTCCCATTATTAGTTAGTGGTATACCTAATGGTGTACGTTATATACAAGCTGAAGCTTTAGGTGCGTGTAGCGCCGATGCAGTTAAACAATGTATAGCAGTATCAGGTATACCAGCACCAACAGCGACTCCAGCTCCAACTGCCACATTAGATGGTTCAACACCTGGACCAACAGCAACCTTAACACCAACACCAACCCCTACACCATCACAATCTGCTGGACCGTGTGGTGCTCCAACAATTAGTAATGTAACAAGAAGTGGTTTAAATGATATAGTTGTTAGTTTTACAACGAGCAGTGGTTGTTTAACCACTCACTTAGAATATAGTTTAAATAATTCTACGTGGAGTGGTCAAAATAGTGGAGGATGCACAAGTCCTCGTACTATTACAATATCACCAAATAATCAGGGTACAGTTTATGTACGTATGAGACAAAGTTGTGAGGGTGTTGACTATTCATCATATTCAAGCACATTTACATTAAGTAGTGTTCCAGGTGCGACTCAGACACCAACACCAACTCAAACATCTCAAATTACAAATTGTGTGAGGTTAGTGAAGGGTACCACAATTACGGGCACTGAAAATTGTAACTTAGATAGAGTACAAAGACACGAGGTAACACTATATGATGCAACTGGTGCTAATATACAAACTGCAACATATGATATAACCGTTACTTTAACTGGTACTGATGCAGGTGAATCAGCAACATGGACTTTTGTTATTCCTTCTGGATCAACCTCGGTATATGAAGATATTATTACTCGAGAGTTCACAGGAGTTTGTGGAGATAGAGATGGTCAGGTAAGTAGATTTATTAGTGGAATATCTCAGGTGTCAGATAGTAGCATTGGAGTGTGTACACCAGCACCTACACCACCTGAAGGAGTCACATTAAATAGATTCTACTATGGTCAAGGACTTTCAACTGCTTCGGCCCATTACGGAACTAATTACACAATAAGTGCATCATTTTTCTCTGCGGCATCAACTATAAGTGAATTATTTAATGGGTCCATCTATACCACTGTTGATGGTACAACAGTATTTAATGGATTGGGTCTATATTATCCGGTTAGTTTAACTAGTGGAGGAAGTACGGAATTTGGACAATATAACGCTATAAAAATAAATTCGAATGGATTTGTTGAAGATTTAGTGTTTGTTAGTGGTGGTGGTGGTGAGAATCCATATTAATCGAATTAATATAAAAATATATAATAAAATATGAGCTTTTTAGATAGTAATAACTTAGAATTTCTAGCAGCAAGAATCACTCAAAAAGGAAGAAATGCAATTGCTAAGGGCAATTTCAAAATCGATTATTTCCAAGTTGGAGATTCTGAGTATGATTACACTGCACCATTTAATGTTTTAACAGGACACACAACACATCAAAAAGTGATGGCACCATTTGACAAAGATAGTGGTGTGAAATATCCATTTGGTTTAGATTCAAGTGTTACAACGACATATGGCGTGCCTGTCCAAAATTCATTAACAACACCAATAAGAAATGTCATGGGACCTGCTGGATTTGTTTCCAATTATTTAGAATACGATGCGGTTGAATGTACAGGAACCACAGTTGAATGTATTGCTGACGAAGTTACATTATTGAGTATTTCAGGAGGAACATCAATTAATGTTACAGATGGTGAAGAGTTTCAAAATTGTGGTTATATAACATTAGTATTTGATAGATTTAATGGACCAACAGCAGTTATAACAGGTAACACAAATTCATTAGTTTATAAAGTTTTAAGTATATCAGGTAACACTCTTAATTTAGATAGAGCATTACCAAATTTATCATCATTAAGTGGTTATGCACAAGTTGTATGTAATAGTTGTGAACAGGAATATCCTATCACCGCAACAACTGCTAATGTGTGTTTACCAAATGATATTGATACAACACAACAATTAAATCCGTGGACACTTAATATTGTTTGGGATAAAAAATTAATCGGTACAGACGTTGGACCATTAGATGAAACTTTATCAGGATACACTGGTAACAGATTTGTATCAGTTAAAGAATTGTTAGGATACACATCAACAGGTCAGACATTTACAAACATGACTGGTGGTACTGTTGATTACCCAACATCATATAAAAATACATTAGGTGAACAAATCATTGTTAAACCTGAAGAACAAAGATGTATTGCGGTTATTCACTATTCGGAAGTTGGTGATTTAAGAAATGACCCTGAAAGATTTTTCAGATACGATGACTATATAAGTTATAAAACAGGGATTACTGGTTCTGACATATCGATAGTTGATGATGTTGACGGAAACCCAATTAGTGATACTGAATACTTTGAAGTTTATTTACCATTCTTATTATACCATAGAAGTACAGGTACAACAATTGGTGCTAAATTTTTAATGGATGAAACTGATTACTATGTTAAGTCAACTAAAAACGAAAGACATCAATTGATGTTTAGATTTTTATTAGATGAGATGGGTAATAGAGTCGGTAAAGTATTTCCTAAGAATAAAATCGTAGTTTTTGATGACCAAGAATTAGTTGCGACTTTGGATTATAGAAGTAATAGAAAATATACATTACCGTCTCCAAAAGTTAACACCGTTGCAAGTGATGATGTTGAAGCAAATTCATTATTCTCAGGAACAACAGGACAAACATATTGGGTAACTTATGTATTCAGTGATACACAATACGGAACAAGTTCAGCATTTAATGCGTTACCATGTAACTATTTTACTTCAATTAATAATGTTAATGTACCATCAAGTTTAACAATTAAATTTAGTGGAACTTCATTCCAACATATGGAATCAACATTGAATGGATTTAGAAGTGGATTTAATGCAAAATATTTTTATGTGTTAATCCAAGAAACAGATATAGATGAATTACCTATTTCATTTAGTTGGACATTAATTGATAAGACGGGTAGTTTAACTAAATCAGGAGGATATATTGTACCATCAAGTTTAACAGGTAACACAATCGTTATCACTAAAGATGATTTTGATAATGGTGTTACATTTGATTTAGAAACCCACATGGGTTCAGATTATTTAGGTTCACTAACATCAACAATACAACCACAATTTGGTGACGAGCAACCATTTCCTGGTAGTGTCCGTTTGGTTAGAGCTTCAGATATTGAGGAATTAAATTTCTTAGTCAATCTACCTTCCACACAATTTACAACAACACAAAACCCAACGTATGTTACGCAAGTAGCATCAGGTTACCCTAAAATTACTGAAGTGGCATTATTAGATAGTAATAAAGAAACTTTAGTAGTTGCAAAGGCCACAACACCAATAACAAGATTGGGAACACAAGTTTTTGCTGTTAAGTTAGATTTTTAAGCTTTACATTACTAAAAATATTATTTATATATTTTTATATGGATAATAAACTAAAGAATAAGCCAAAAATTTTAGGTCTCGATATTTCGACCAAAACAATTGGGTGGGCCTTGTTTGATATGACAGGTTCTAAATTGTTGGAATTAACTCACTTCTCACCGAAGATTAAACCACAACCAGAAGATAAGATTGAAGAGTTGTTAAAAAAGGCGGATGCCTTCAAACTACACTTAGAAAATTATAGAGATATGGGTATCACCCGTATCATCATTGAGGAACCGTTACTACAATCTAATAACATTTACACAGTTGGTACTTTATTAAGATATAATACATTGATATTAAAGAATTGTTATGATGTATTAGGAATTATACCAACCTTTATCTCAACATATAATGCCAGAAAATATGCGTTCCCTGACTTAGTAGGTCCAAATGATAAAGGACGTAATGTTTTATTTGGAGGTTACCCAAAAGATATTGATAAGAAACACGTTATTTGGGAACATGTAAACGCTGTATGTCCCGAAGTTAGTTGGTTATATGGTAAGACGGGTGCACTTAAAAAAGAAAATTATGATATGGCAGATGCTGCAACCGCAGTGATTGGATTTGTCAATATGTTGAAATTAGAAATATCCGGCAACTAATATTTTACATTAGAAAAAAAATAGGATATATTTATTAACAGGACGGGACCTGTAGAAATACAGGTTTGGTTGGTGTTCCCCGGGGAGTGGTGTTCCCGGGGATTTTTTTTTGTCAATACTTTTCCTTATATTTTTTCTATATGAACACTGGAATCGAATTTGAACCTATTATTGAAATTCTTGAGGACATATTTGGCGACTATAAATTACATAGTGATTATAAGGGTCAAATATCATTCGATTGTCCTGTGTGCTCATATGATATTAAACAATTAGACCACGGTGACGGTAAAGGAAACCTTGAAATAAACTATAAACGAGGAGTTTACAAGTGTTGGTCCTGTGCTGAAACACATGAGACCCACGGTTCAATTTTTAAGTTAGTTAAGAAATATGGCAGTCCTCGACAAAATAAGAAATTCTTATTGTTGATGCCTGAGGAGGTGGATGAAGTTAAACGAGTTTATAAAAAAGTTTATCTACCAAAAGAATTTATTTCATTTAAAAATGTTAGTCAAGGATTAAAATTAACCCCACAATTTAAACAAGCGTGGAATTATATTAAGAAAAGAAATATAACTGATGAAATGATTGAGAAATTCAACATTGGATTTTGTTATACTGGTTTATATGAGAATAGAATTATTATACCATCATACGATACTGAATTAACATTAAACTATTTCATTGCTCGTTCTTATCTTTCAAAAACTAAATTAAAATATAAGAATCCTGAAGTACAAAAGGAAATTATCATTTGGAATGAACACTTGATTAATTGGGAAGAAAGATTATATATTGTTGAGGGAGCCTTCGATAGCATATTTGTACCAAATTCAATACCGATGCTTGGTAAGTTTATGTCGGATAATCTTTTTAAAACAATTTACACTAACGCAAAGAAAGATATTGTTATCGTTTTAGATCCTGACGCTTGGAATGATGCAACTAGATTATATCACAAAATGAACTGTGGGAAATTGATGGGTAGAGTGTTTATTGTTAAGTTAGAAGGTGACCAAGACATTGCCGACCTAAAGGGTGATTTAAGTAATTATCAAATTAAACAAATAGATTAGATGAATTTATTAGAAATCTCAAAAGAGATAAATGAACTATTAGAAAATAGAAGAAAAGAATTAGATATATCCTTTGTTGAAGAGGAACACATCTATTACATGAGAGATACAGAAGGGGTTTTAAGAAAAACATTTCCATCTGTATCTAAATTAATAAAAAAATTCCACAAGGCATTTGATGCTGAGGGAATGTCACTTAAAATGTGTAAAGGTGACCCCGAAGCTGCAGCACTTTTAAGAGAAGAGTGGAAACAATCAGGAACTTATGCTACCAACATGGGTAGTCGTGTTCACTTTGAATTGGAGAGTGACACTATTTCTCGTTTTGGTGACTACAAGGAAGTTAGACAACCTATATTTGAATGTGACGAAGCTCAATTATTAAGAAGTGATAATATGATTAAAGCAGGTAAAGAATTTCTTGATTTAATGATTGAGAGAGGTGCCATCTTACTTGATACTGAAATTGTGCTAGGTGATAATGAATTAGGATACACAGGTCAACCGGATAAAGTATGGTTGATGATGAATAAAGACCAAACAGATTTCGGTTTAGTTATTACAGATTGGAAAACAAATCAACCTAAAAACTTCGAGGTTCAACATTACACAGGTAAAATGTATGCTCCGTTTAATGAATATCACGATACGGCATTGGGACATTACTATTTACAACTTCCTTTATATGCCAGATTATTATTAAAAATGTTGAAGGGAACGAAATATGAAAATGTAAAACTTTTGGGGTGTGTTGTGGTACTATTAAAAGATGACGGAACATATATGGAATATAAAGTACCTCAAGAAGTGAACAAAACAATATTAACAATGGACCTATCAAAATACATTAACTATGGTAAAAAAAATTATACATATAGCTGATATTCATATCAGAACAATACAAATGCATGATTTGTATAAAGAACAGTTTGAGAAATTTTTAAAAGAAATTGGGTCTAAATTTTTAGAATGGGCAGATGAAGGTATATCGCACAACGAAATTAGAATTGTTATTGCGGGTGACATCGCACATCAAAAAATTAATATCTCGAATGAACAACTTCTTTTAACTAGTTGGTTCTTAAAAGAATTAACTAATTATGGTAAAGTTGTTATCATTCCGGGTAATCACGACTTCTTAGAGAACAATACTCAAAGATTGGATAGTATAACACCTGTTGTTGAATTATTAAACAACGATAATATTATATATTATAAAGACAGCGGTCTTTATTCTGATGAAAACGTTAATTGGGTGGTATATTCATTATATCAACATAACGCACGACCTGAATTTACTAAGGAAGAAGGTAAGTTTCATATCGGTTTATTTCACGGACCAATCCAAGGTATGTCAACTGATTTGGGATTTCAATTTGAAGACGCATACGACCGTCTAAATTTTGTTGATTTGGATTTATTATTATGTGGTGACATTCATAAAAGACAACAATTTACATTACCAAATGGTGGTAAAGCAATTATGGTTGGATCATTAATTCAACAAAATTTTGGCGAAACAGTAAAACATCATGGGTACGGCATATATGATGTTACGACTGATGATTATACATTTCACAATTTGCAAAATGAGAAACCATTCCTCCATTTTAAAATAACAGACATCAAAGACATTGAAAATGAAAAAGAAGAACTCGTTAATCTTGGATGATGAGTTTCTTCTTTATTGTGAAATCAACAATATTGTAGACTCAGATAAACTCGCAAAGGAAACATTTGAAAGAGGTTTCTCATTATTGAAGTATGGTGAAACACCCACAGGTCCCGGTGCAAAAGAAAAGATAGTAGAGAAAGAGGTGATAAAGGAAGTGGAGGTCGAGAAGATTGTTTACCAAGAAGTTATCAAAGAGGTTGAAAAGATAGTTGAGGTCATAAAGGAGATTCCCGTAGAAAAAATTATTGAGAAGGAAGTAATTAAAGAAATTCCAATAGAGAAAATTGTTGAAGTTATAAAAGAGGTTCCGATACAAATCAAAGGGAATACCAAAGTGGTAACAAAAGAAATCATTAAAGAAGTTCCTGTCGATAGAATTGTTGAAGTAATAAAGGAAGTGCCTGTTGATAGAATCGTAAAAGTTGTGAAAGAAGTTGAGGTAGTCAAAGAGGTCATTAACAATAAAGAAATCAATAAATTAACCGAAGAAAACAAGAAACTAAAAGAAGAATTAAACAAAATTAATATCTCATTGGAGAAATTAAATAAAGGTAGATTCTTAAAAAATAGTGATTTAGGTTCACTGTATAGTGAATAAATTCCGGCAATAGATTTCCATTTACAAAAAAAATTACTTATTCTTTACTAATAAACATAATATATTATGACATTAATTTTTTGGATTTTAACGGCATATGGTATGACATCCATATTAGTTTGGGGTTCGATTTTCGAATCAACAAGAACATTCATAAAAAAACACTCAAAGTTTTTTGGAGACCTAATTAGTTGCACGTTATGTACATCTACATGGGTTGGTTTTTTTATGTCCATCGTTTTAGGTGGTTTAACTAATAAATTCTTTGAAACGTTTTGGTTACTTGAGATTTTTTGGGATGGTATGTTCACCGCTGGTTCAGTATGGGCGTTGAATGCAATAATCGAGTATTTTGAAAATAATGGTAAATAACCATATGTTCCACTCGAATAGATAAAAGAAAAGAAATGTTAAAAAATCATAACGATGATTATATCTTAGTTAAAAAAAATAGTGTTGAGCATTTAATATTATTAAGTCTATATAGACAAATCGAATTAGATAATAAAAGAGAAATCGGTAAATGTTTACAATTAGCCTGCGAATATGTTTGTAAAAACTTCATTAACCAACAAACCAACTTATCATGTTTACTTAGAGAAGAATCTGACGAAATCAAAACTGATAAAAATGCATCAGGGTTTGACTTAGTAACAACAGAAACACTTTTAACAATAAATGCGAAATGTCGAACCTCACAACTTCATATGGCCCCAAGTGGTAGAAGGATGAGTTTCAAAAATCAAAAGAGTTTAGACCAAGGTTATTCCCGATACGCAATTGGTGAAGCCGATGTTTACATGATTGTAATACCAAACGATGATTATTTGGATTATACAAAATGGGATTTTATTGCAATTCCCGAATACGAATTATACGACCCAAAAATTCCGGGTTATCTTTTAGGTACGGTACCAAAAGACATTGAGAAAAAATACAAAGGAATCGAAAAATCAATCTTAACTTTACAAGAGTTAAACGAAAAAAAGAAACAAATAATATTAGAAATATCTAATGAAATACAACAATCCATTCATTAAAGTAACTTGGGATGACACTCCTGAAAATTTTACACCTGAGAAAATCAGAAGAGTAAAAGCATACTTTCAAGACAAATATAAAACAAAGAACATCCAAGTTATAACTAAAAGTTTAACTAGTACTTCTGATATTAACTTAGAATCATTAGAGGCGTCGGATAGCATACTTGACCAACAGTATCAGAAGAAATTGATGAAAGACTTCATCAAGGAAAATCAAATACAAACAAAATGGGATTTAGTCGATAGGTTGGATAACAAAGTTAATTCATCAATCGACAAACTAAACGAAAACAAAGTACGTTATAATAAATGGTACATTAAGAAGATTGAGTTCTCAAATTTCTTATCGTTCGGTGACGACAATGTAATTGATTACACAACTCTTGATGGGATTACAGTAATCGAATCAACACCAAAAAACTTTGGAGGTAAGTCAACATCATCCGTTGACCTTTTAATGTTTTTGTTTTTTAATTCAACGACAAAGACCAAGACAGGTGCAGAAATTTTTAACAAGTTTAGTGAAAAGGATGAGGTTAGTGTTAGAGGTGAGATTACAATTGATGGTGATGATTATGTAATCGAAAGAAAACTATCACGTAAAAAAAGTAGAGCTGGTGAATTTACTGTTACCAATAAACTTGAGTTCTATAAAAAGAATGAAGATGGGACTGTTGAGAACTTATCGGGAGAACAAAGAAGAGAGACTGAGGCGTTTATCTCATCTGCAATTGGTAGCGAGGAAGATTTCTTAACTACAATTGTAACGACAGGAAATAATTTAGAACAACTAATTGAATCCAAACCAACTGCCAGAGGACAAATTCTTACTAAATTCATGGGACTTGAAAGTCTAAGAAGTAAAGAAGAAATTGCGAAGGAAATGTATAATGACTGGAGTAGAAAACTCGTATCCAACACGTACAATATAACTCAATTAGAAATTGATAATGAAACTTTCACAGATAGCATCACTAATTCCGAAAATGAAATTGAAAGATTAAACATCGATTTATCTAACTTCGAAAAAGAATTAAAGAAATTAGAGAAAAGAAGAGATGACACACTATCATCGAGAAATAATGATGTTGACAAGGAACTAATCAACACTAATCCAGTGTTGTTACAAAGAGAGATTAATGATTTAAAGTCACTTAAAAACTCAAGTCAAAAAAATGCTGATGATGTTAATGTGGTTGAACCGTCAAAATATTATAATGAAGACGACCATTCAGAATTAACAAAACAAAAAAATAAATTAAACACCGATTTAATATTATTACAGAAAGAAATTCTTACAAAAGAAAAATTGATAAAACAATTTGAAGAGGGTTCGATATGTCCAACATGTAATAGAGCATTAGAAGATGTTGACCATACAGATGAGATTGAAGGTATCAAAAAGGAGATTGAGGAGTTAAAAAAGAACGAATCAAAGTTGACTACCGATATTGAAAACGTGGAGAAAGAAGAATCGGGTTATGTTACATTGAAAACTGAATTCGATACTTACGAAAGAAACAAATTACGTAAAGCGAGATACGAATTAGAAGTTGAACAAAAACAATTGGAGATTGATTCTAAACAATTGAAGTTGGACAAATATGATGACAACAAAAAGAAGTTAGAAGAGAATCAAAAAATTGATGCTGAAATCATTTCAATTAGAACTAAAATTGAAACTGCTAATGGAAACATTAGAGTAACGACTAAATCGATTGAAAGTAACAACACCAACATCACATTGATGAAGGAAAAAATTAAAGTGAACGAGGAACTTATTGTTAAGATTAGGGGCGAAGAGGAGTTGTTATCAGTATTCAAAACGTACTTAACAATTTATGGTAAGAATGGTATTTCAAAAGTCATAATGAAAAACATGATTCCACTAATCAACCAAGAACTATATCGTTTATTGGTCGATAGTTGTCATTTTATATTGGAGTTAAATGTGAACGATAAGAATGAGGTTGAGTTCTTAATGATTGATACTGAGACGAGAGTTATTAAACCGTTAAATGCTGGTTCTGGTTATGAGAAAACAATTTCATCGTTGGCGCTCAGATCAGTATTAACTAAAATCTCTTCATTACCTAAACCAAACATTGTGGTTATGGATGAGGTGTTTGGTAAGGTGGCGGACGAAAACTTAGAAATGGTTGGAGAGTTCTTTAAAAAGATTAAAGATTACTTTGAACATATTATAGTTATTTCTCATAACCCTTTAATACGTAACTGGTCAGACAATATTATAATGATTAAAAAAGATTCTAATATATCGACCATTGATTTTATTACTACAAAAATTTCTTAGTTTAAAGAAAAATAAATATATTTGTACACCATTAAAAATTATAACATGACACCAAAAGATTACCAAGGATTCGGACTATATGCTAAAGATAAGGGCATCAGTTCATTAAAGTTAGATTACTATAACAAACGTATTGAGGATAGTTTAACCCCATACATTTTGGAAGAAAGACAAATGAACGTAACTGTTATGGACGTATTTTCACGTTTGATGATGGAACGTATCATTTGGGTTGCAGGAGGAGTTGACGACCATATGTCAACCATTGTACAAGCACAATTAATGTTCTTAGACAGTATCGATTCAACCGACATCACTATGCACATCGACAGTCCTGGTGGTTCTGTTAAATCAGGTTTATCTATGGTTGATGTTATGGACTATATCGGTTCTGACATTCGTACCATTAACACGGGTATGGCGGCGTCTATGGGTTCAGTCCTACTTGGAGCGGGTACTAAGGGTAAACGTGGTTCCTTGAGGTTCTCACGTACCATGTTACACCAATCTTCAGGGGGTGCGGGTGGAAATATCCAAGACGCTCGTATCACATTCCAAGAATGGGAAAAGATTAACGATACCTTATTCGAGTTATTAGGTGGGTATTGTGGTAAGACCTCAGACCAAGTTAAATCTGATGCATCTCGAGACCTATGGTTGGGGGCCGAAGAGGCACTTCAATATGGGATTATTGATGAAATTGTTAAAAAGAAAAAGTAAGTATAAGGGGACCAAAAGTCCCCTTCTTTATTTCTTCATATTTATATAGAAAGACTAATATGAAGATAAATAAAACCGACATTTTATTGATTATCATCGCACTTTTAGCGGGTTATACCATTTTTCAAATGAATGGTATTAAAACCGACGTGGCGGGGTATAATGCAAAAATCGATTCTATTCAGAATGAAATCGATTCGGTTCAGTTAGAGAACACAAAAATAACTGAACAAATTGTCACCATTGACAAAGAAATTGATGCTGTGGGTTCAGACATCAATAATGTAACTAAAAATATAACAATTATTAAAAACCAAACACATGAAAAAATTGATTCTGTTAACAATTATAACTTTAGTGACCTTGAAAAGTTTTTCACAGAACGTTACAAAGACCAATATTGATACTTTAGTACCATTAAAAGTTCCTGTTGCGAAATTGGTCATTAAAGACTTAATTAAAGGTGATGGTGCCGTTGTGGAAATCAAAGAATTAAACAAAGTCATTACGTTGAAGGATGAACAAATAAACTTGTTCAAACAAAAAGACACACTTAAAGACCAAAAAATTTCTAATCTTGAATTAATAATAACAAAAAAAGATCAACAATTTGATTTAGAAAGAGCCAAATCTGAAAGTCTTTTAAAAGAATTAAAAGGTCAAAGAAGAAAGACGTTTCTTTATAAAATTGGGTCTTTTGTTGGTGTGATTGCAACATCTATGCTATTACTTAAGTAACACATGAAGAAATACTTAGAGACAAAAAACATTATTATTGTAGTTTTGATAATCCTATTATCATTGGTATCATTTGACCCATTTGGTATTATGCCAAAAAGAACTAAGACTGTTGAAAAAATAGTTAAAGTCGGCGGGGAAAACATGGTACCAATGATTGATTCGACAGAAGACGAAGAAGAATTCGTTGATGAACATATTTGTCCTGAGAATATTGTAGAAGTAGAAGTCGAAAAAACAGTACCAGTTTTACAGTTTGTAGATACTGCTGAGATATTAAAAATATATTACGCAAAAAGTATTCAAAAAGAT
>JACCDX010195541.1_pt1 | contig 15934 bp, 30 predicted proteins | sample 7449681 | NCBI WGS metagenome assembly JACCDX01 (sample SAMN15323450, study PRJNA562643) | freshwater metagenome | isolation source: river surface water | place: USA:Blue River Watershed | collected 2017-08-18 | reverse complement strand
GGTGCAACATTAACAGTTACACCAACATTTACAGATGCTAATAATAACTATTATAGAGTTACTGTTTCTGCAACAACAACAGGTGCTTCAACAACATCTACACCGGTTAAGTTGACTGTTACTGCATAATGTTAGCATTTAGAAGGTATGTTAGTGAGTGTGGAGATGGACTGGCTATGCCAGTTATCTCCATTTCTAAAGAAACTGTAGGTTTAGACCAAGAAGAAACCCGTGATGAAATAAATGATAACCTATATGCAGCTTTAGAACCAAACTTTTTAAATCCATATGTAGCTTGGATTAGAGCATCAAAATTATTGGCTCTCTATGGTATTGCTTTACCAAGAGTAATATTTGATGACATTATGGATGGAGAAGAAGTTGTTGCAATAAGCCAGTTTGGAGACAAACATGGTGAAACAGATGAACCAGATGGAGAGTATTATTTTTATTTTAGTTATGGTATAGGTGAAGATGGAAATTATGAATGTTATGCTGTGGTGACTGATGAAAAAGGATTAGATGAAATAGTATCTGATGACACCGAACATTTAGATCCAGAAGGCGAAAAACAACCACCACAAGAATAACATAATATGTTTGATGATTTGAATGATGAAAATTTTATGATATATGCAATGAAGTGTTATATTACACCAAATTGTATTGTATCGGAGTTTGAAAGTGATATTAAAAGGACGAAATACTTAAAAAGGTTATTTCGTAGATATAAGATTACCAAAACTCTTAAAGAGAGGTTAATACTTAACCACATTATTTTATTAAACAATGTTTTTGGTCCAGAAGCAACGTCTAGAATATTGTTTTATAAAATAGACAAAAGAGATTATGATATTTTGAAAACATTTTTAATATATTTGGGTATTATGCCTGATGTTGTTAAAAGTGTAAACGGAAAAAATATTATATCAGCTGATATTCCGGTTGATTTACATATTGCACAGATATTAAGGCAAATATGAATTACGACATATTAACATTTAAAGATTTTGTACAAGTTCAAGCAGATTTGAACCATCTAAGACACAAGTTAAAAAGCCCAATGGCCGATGAAGAACGTGTTCAACTCTTTAATCAAATTTCAGATAAAACTAAAGAAGTAATGCATCATTTAAACATACTACATCAAGGTGCACTTGGTGAAGATGTTGAGATGAATGAAGATTTACGTAAATGGTTTAAACAAAAATGGGTTCGCATGGACACTAAAGGTAATATCAAAGGTGACTGTGCAAGAGAACCAGGTGAAGGTAAACCAAAGTGCTTACCACAAGCCAAAGCCCATGCAATTGGTAAAGAAGCTCGTGCAACTGCAGCACGTAGAAAACGTAGAGAAGATCCTAATCCAGAACGCCGTGGTGCACCAATTAATGTTAAGACTGAAAGTGTATTTGAAGCTTGTTGGCAAGGATACGTAGCCAGAGGCATGAAGAAAAAAGGCAGCCGTATGGTACCAAATTGTGTTCCTGAAGGTGTTGAGATAGAAGAAGATGGTGTTGCTGTTGCAGGTCCAACAAATGTTGTTGGTCGTGGTGCAATCGCTGGCACAGGTGGACTTGGTGGTGAACCAGGTGTTAATTTGAAAAAGAAAAAAACTCCGGTTATCATGTCTATTCGGAGAAAACCGATAAAGGCGTAAACAATGTGGTTTTTGTCATTCATACCTGATTGGATTTTACAATGGGCAATACACGGTGTAGTGATACTCGGCCTTGTATTGACATTTATAGGATCACTTGTTAAGTTTATACCTGTGATTCAACCATATGCTTTAGTTGGTCGACAATTAGGTATATTGTTATTAGTTATTGGTGTATTCTTTGAAGGTGGTTATGCAACAGAACTTAGCTGGCGAGCAAGAGTCAATGAGTTGCAGGTTAAATTAAAAGAAGCAGAAGTGAAGTCTGCACAAGCTAATGAAAAATTAGCAAATGAAATTAGTAAGAATAAAGAATTGATTAGAGAAAAGGTGAATAGAAATGCTAAAGAGATTGAAGCAAAACGTGATGCTATCAATGCTGAGTGTAAGTTGTCTGATGATGCTTGGGTGCTCTACAACCGTGCCGTTGAGCCAAAAATTTCCAGAAGCTCCTCTAGTGCTAATGGAGCCCGCTCCGGATCTAAAGCGTCTAAGTGAAGATAAAAAGACACTAGCTGATTTACTACAGAATGCTAATGAAAATTATGGTTTGTATTATGATTTATTAGATAAGTATAAAGCTTGGCAAGAATGGTATAAAGATCAAAAGAAAATATTTGACAACGTAAAATGAAAAAATTATTAACGATATTGATGTTATTGCCTACAATGGCATTAGCTCAAAAAACTCCTCAAGGTGTAACCTATGACGCTCAGATTATCCGTGTTAATGACGGTGATACTGTTGTCATAGCGGCTCCCTTTTTACCGGCACCACTTAAGCCAGAACTTGCCGTTAGAGTATTCGGCGTTGATACTCCAGAAAAAGGATTCAGAGCTCAATGTCCTTCTGAAGATGCCAGAGGACAAGCCGCTACAGAGTTTACCAAAAAGGCCGTGGTGGGTTCCAGTAAACGGCAAGTTGTGTTGTATGGATGGGATAAATTCGGCGGCCGTGTATTGGGAGATATCATATTAGATGGCAAATCATTACGCACGGGATTAATTCAAAACGGATTTGCTCGTGAATATTTTGGTGAAGCAAAACAAAGTTGGTGTAACTAATGAAAAAATTACTACCTTTACTATTTGTTTTATCATTAAGTGGCTGCACATTATTTGATGCCTATTTTATGGCAAAGTATGACACAAATGAATATTTCTTAATTAATGATATTAAGACCAAAGCACAAGTAGCAGAAGAAAATTGTAACAATCAAATGTTGGTTGTTACACAGGTAAACGAGTTGTATATTAAAGCACTAGAATTTAAGAATTTTACAACACATATACCTAGAAACAAAGATACGGATAACATGTCAACCAAATTATTAACGTTGACAAAAGATACAAGAGATTATTTTAATAAAGCAGAAAAAATATCACCAATATTCTGTAAAGCAAAATTACAACAAGTAGTTAAATCAGCTGATACAATACAACATGTACTAGGGAGCAAACCAAGATGACACCAGAACAATTAAATGCTTATATTATTGAATACAATAAAATGTGGGCTGAAGGTCAAATCAGCAAAGAAGAATATATTCAATTGATACAAGGTATCAATATTATGGAAGGCATCAATGATGATGCTGAAGGTTTAGCACTCAAAGAAAAATTAAATACAATGATAAACGCAGCAATATCTGTTGCTTCTATGGCGGTATAAAAATGGAACTAACAAAAGACCAATTAAAACAGTTACTACCAAAGAATCCATACATTGACCAATGGCACAATGCTTTGGCTCAATTGTTACCTGAGTATGAGATTAATACTCCGCAACGCATTGCAGCTTTTATAGCACAATGCGCTCATGAATCTGGTGGTTTTATGTTTCTCAAAGAAAACTTAAACTATCGAGCACCAACATTACGCAAATTGTTTGCTAAGTATTTTCCAACAGATGAGTTGGCAAATGAGTATGCAAACAAACCAAATAAACAAGAAGCTATTGCAAATCGCATCTATGCTAATCGTATGGGTAACGGTGACGAAGCCTCTGGTGATGGTTTCAGATATTGTGGCCGTGGTCTAATTCAATTAACTGGCAAAGAAAACTATTCTTGGTTTGCCGCTTCATTAGGTATTCCCGTTGAAGAAGCATCCGAGTATCTACAAACATTTGAAGGTGCCGCACAGTCTGCCTGTTGGTTTTGGGAAACAAATAATCTAAATCAATGGGCTGATAAAGGCGATATTCTCACATTAACAAAGCGTATCAATGGTGGCACCATTGGTCTTGAAGATAGAATCAAACATTATGAACACGCACTTCATGTATTAGGAGTTCACTAATGAATGACAAGAAGTTAATGAAATGGATTTTGTTCATACTATTATTGCCTCTTACCTTGGCTTATTTTAGTGGTGACCGATTCCGTTATCCTTGTCAAGACCCATCAAATTGGGACAAAGATATGTGTAAGTTACCATATTGTGATGTAACCAGAACTTGTCCAGAGCATATCTTCAAGGGTCAAAATGATCCAAGAGTTGGCCCAGCTGGAGACAAACCAATGACACAAAAACCATCTACACCTGTAACAGGAGCAAATTGTAAATGAACTTGTTTAATAAAGAACCAAAACAACCAGAACCAGATTTCATGTATACAGAAGAGCAGTTAATGGCTCGTCTGAAATTTTTTATTGGTATCTGTTTATCTCTCACATTATTTGGTATTGTATTTGTTGTGTTATATTCTTTAATATTTGTTACACAACCCCTTAATGCTATTTCACCAATTGACCAAAAGTTCTTTGAGTTGATTGTTCCTATCGCTACATTCTTAACAGGTACTTTATCTGGTATTATGTTGGCTGGCGGTGATAAAGAATCACAGAGAAAAGCTTTAGAGTTGGCTAACAGAACAACAACAGTATCACCAGCACCGACTACACCATCTACACCAAGTCCATCAACAAGCTTTGGTGGAAATACATCACAATTTACTGGTTCGTTTGGTGGTAATACAAGTCAATTTACTGCAACACCAACAGCATCACCGTTTACACCATCTGTTGCAACAAGTTCAACAGGTAAACCAATGCCTGTTCAACCACCTCAGCCGGAGTTATAATAAATGAATTGGTTAAATAGTATGTTATCGGATGGACACAATAGTTCCATCAGTAGTAAAAGAGTTATAACATTTATGGCATTTTTAATATGTGGCTTTGCACTTGTTGCCGACATATTTGGTTATAAAGTAACACCATCACTATTTGATTCAATGATATATCTGGTGATTGCCGGATTAGGTTTCACTGCTTCAGAAAAATTTGCTAAAAAGGAAGAACAAAAATGAAATTATTCAACACATTCGCATGGACTTTTATCGCTGTATCAGTAGCATTAACTGCCGTAAATACAGCACAAGCTGCTGAAACAAAGAAAGCATGTGTCACCGTAAAAGACCAAAAAACTGGTAAAGATAAAGAAGTTTGCAAAGATGTAAAAGTGCATAAGAAATTAGAAGGCACTAAAGTACCAGAGAAAAAATAAATGGTAGATAAATTTGACGAATCAGACGTTGATATAAAAGTGGATATTGGTGTTTTAAAAACACAAGTATTGACATTATCTGCTCTTTGTAATAAAATGGACCAGGTTATAGAAAAACTGGTAGATCAACACGACCGTCACATAGCAAAAGTATATACAGATATGGACAATCGCAGATTAGAAACGGAAGCGGATATCAAAGAGATACATCAACGAATCGATACCGTTTTGGACAAAATGGAATCTTCCAATAAAGAAATTATGGAAGAATTTAAATCTTTACGGAAAGATATGTCCGATCACAACAAAAATGAAAAAGAAGCACTAGATAAACTTCTGCAATGGAAGTGGATGGTTGCCGGTGGCATTATTGCTATATCATGGTTGATTTCTAATGTAAATTTTGATACACTATCAAAGTTAATCGGCAAATAATTTTTAATTTTTGAAATAAATATATTATGAGTGTTTTTATTGACAGGACTTTCCTGTTACAACTTTCGCCAAAATTACAAAGGTTTACCAAAAAGAAGGATGACCTTTATAATTTTAGGTGTCCTCTTTGTGGTGATTCTCAAAAGAATAAACTAAAATCTCGTGGTTATGTTTACCGCAAGAAGAATGATTATTTCTTCATGTGTCATAACTGTGGAGCCAGCACCACATTCTACAACTTCCTAAAACAAGTTGATCCTAACTTACTTAAAGAATATGCACTTGAAAGATATAAAAACGGAGAAACGGGAAATAACAATTATCCAAAACCAGATTTTGAAGAATATAAAACAGAAAAACCTGTTTTCAAAAAATCATTAAATCTTCCATCTATTGAATCTTTGCCTGAAGCACACTTTGCCAAGGTATATGTACAATCTAGAAAGATACCTGAAGAATTTCTTTCGCAGTTATATTATGCAGAAGATTTTGCAAATTTTATAGAAAGTCTAGGTATACCAAAAGAAGGACTTATTAGAGAAGATAAACGACTGGTTATACCTTTTTATGATAAAGACAAAAATCTAATCGCTGTTCAAGGTCGTGCTTTGGGTGAATCTAAATTAAGATATGTCACCATTAAGACACACAAAGATAACCATAAGATATTTGGACTTGATAGGATTGATGAGGAGAAGATGATCTATGTGGTCGAAGGTCCGATTGACAGCATGTTCATAGAAAACGCTGTGGCCACGGCCGACAGTAACTTGGAATCAATCACATCGATATATGATAAATCTAAAGTGACATTGATATTTGATAATGAACCTCGCAATAAAGAAATTATAAAAAAAATTGATGAAGCGATAGAAAAACATTATAATGTAGTGATATGGCCAGAAATGATTGATTCTAAAGACATTAACGATATGGTCAAGGATGGGTTCTCACCAGATGAAATCCAAGATATCATAAGTAAAAATACATTCGTTAATTTAAGAGCGAAAGCAGAATTTGTGAATTGGAAGAAGGTATAAATTATGAATGTAAAATTAATATCATACACACAAGGAACAGATGGTAAAAACTTACTAGAACAAGTAGCTTATGTTGCTAGAGTTTCAAACCCATCAAATCAAAGTAATAATGAAACAGCGGAGAAGTTAGTCCGTTATTTGATAAAGCATCAACATTGGTCACCATTAGAAATGGTGAATGTTTGTTTAGAGATTGAAACCACAAGAGATATAGCAAGACAAATATTACGACATCGTTCCTTTTCATTTCAAGAGTTTTCTCAAAGATATGCGGTAGCAGATTTAGGCTTTGAATTTAAAGAAGCTAGATTACAAGATGAAAAGAATCGACAAAATAGTATTGAAACTGATAACATTGGTTTGAAGTTAAATTGGGAAACACAACAAGATTATGTTATTGCGGCCGCTGAGAAAGCCTATCGTTGGGCATTAGAACACGGCATAGCAAAAGAACAGGCACGAGCAGTATTGCCTGAAGGCATTACAGTTTCAAGGTTGTATATGAATGGAACTCTGCGGTCTTGGGTTCACTATATACAACTACGAAGTGAAAGGGGTACACAAAAAGAACATCGTGAAATTGCTTTAGCTTGTGCTGGTGCAATTGAACCGATTTTTCCAATGATTAAAGAATTTATAACACAATAATAAGGTAAGGCGAATACATGGAATACCTAGGCATTAAGATAGATTTACAAAGAGATAAATTATTTGATGAACTTGGAATTAAAAGACTCAAAGAAAGTTACATGAAAGAAGATGAAGAAAGTCCACAACACAGATTCGCATTCGTTTCAAAAGCGTTTAGCTCCAATCCGGAACACGCACAGAGATTATACGAATACTCTAGCAAACATTGGCTTTCTTATTCTACTCCCATTCTTAGTTTTGGCCGTAGTAAGCGTGGGATGCCTATATCATGTTTTCTTAATTATATTGAAGATACTGCGGAGGGACTAGTTGATAATCTTAGCGAAACTAATTGGCTTTCTATGCTTGGCGGTGGTGTTGGTATCGGTTTTGGTATTCGTTCGGCAGATGATAAATCTACAGGTGTCATGCCTCACCTCAAAATCTATGACGCCAGTTCTCTGGCATACCGGCAAGGTCGTACTCGCCGGGGTAGCTATGCTGCTTATCTCAACATTAGCCATCCAGATATCATTCCTTTTCTAGAGATGCGGAAGCCAACAGGCGATCCGAATGTTCGGTGTTTGAACCTACACCATGGTATTAACATCACAGATGACTTCATGCAAATCATTGAGAATTGCATGTTGAATCCTGAGGCTAAAGATGATTGGGAATTAAAAGATCCACATTCAGGTGAAGTTCGTGAAGTGGTGTCTGCAAAACATCTATGGCAACAAATTCTAGAATTACGTATGCACACAGGTGAACCATATATTCATTTCATTGATACGAGTAATAAACATTTACCAGAATTTCTCAAAGAGAAAGGATTGAAGATTCATCAATCAAATCTTTGTTCTGAAATTATTTTGCCTACAAACGAAGAACGAACAGCTGTATGTTGTTTATCTTCTTTAAATTTGGAGAATTATGATGACTGGAAATCTGACCCACTCTTTCTTAAAGATGTTGCTGAAATGCTCGATAACGTGCTTAATTACTTCATTAGTAATGCTCCTGATGCTATTGCTCGTGCTAGGTACTCCGCTGAACGAGAGCGTTCTATTGGTATCGGTGCTCTCGGCTTTCACGCTTATCTACAACGCAACGGAATTGCTTTTGAAGGAGTTATGGCCAAAGTTGCAAATAACAGGATGTTCAAACACATCAGAGAGGGACTAGATGTTGCCAATCTGGAACTCGGAAAAGAAAGAGGTGAAGCTCCTGATGCGGCTGGCACAGGCCGTAGGTTTAGTCATGTTATGGCTATTGCTCCTAACGCTAGTAGCTCTATCATTATGGGGAATACTTCACCTAGTGTTGAACCATACCGTGCCAATGCTTACCGACAAGATACTCTCTCTGGCGCTTACTTGAATAAGAATAAATGGTTAGACCAACTTATTCAAAATAAATTAGCAGATGAAACCGGTGCATTAGCAACCGAAGATTATAATGATGTTTGGTCCTCTATTATTGCTAATGATGGTTCTGTTCAACATCTTGATATATTAACACAAGATGAAAAAGATGTATTTAAAACATCCATGGAGATTGACCAACGATGGGTAATTGAATTGGCTGCCGATAGACAGCAATATATCGACCAAGCACAATCACTCAACTTGTTCTTTAGACCAGATGTTAATTTAAAGTATCTCCATGCCTGTCATTTCTTGGCATGGAAAAAAGGATTGAAAACTCTATACTATTGTCGTTCTGAGAAAATTGGTAAAGCCGATAAAGTTGCCAAGAAAATTGAAAGAGAAGTGATTAAAGAATTAGATATGAGTGCTATTGCACAAGGTAACGAATGTTTGGCTTGCGAAGGTTAATTTTAAAGGAAAACAATAATGATAAAAAAAGTAGAATCAAATCTATCGGAAGAACGTAACTATTTCAAACCTTTCAATTATCCTTGGGCTTATGAAGCTTGGTTGAAACATGAGCAATCTCATTGGTTACACACCGAAGTTCCGATGGCCGAAGATATGAAAGACTGGAAGAAAAAGTTAACTAAAGAAGAAAAGACTTTTCTAACACAAATCTTCCGTTTCTTTACACAAGGTGATATTGATGTTGCTGGTGGATATGTTAAGAATTATTTACCATATTTTCCACAACCAGAGATTCGTATGATGCTGACTGGATTCGCTGCCAGAGAGGCGTTACACATCGCTGCTTACTCACACCTCATTGAAACACTAGGTCTACCTGAAACCACCTACAATGAGTTCCTAGAATATGCAGCAATGCGTGAGAAACATGACTATATTATGGAAATCTCCAGTAAGAATACCACAAGAGAGAATACCGCTACACATATTGCTGTATTCTCAGCCTTTACCGAAGGTATGCAATTATTCAGTTCATTCATCATGTTATTGAATTTTGCACGACATGGTAAGATGAAAGGTATGGGACAAATTATTACATGGTCTATTGTTGATGAAACACAACACGCTGAATCAATGATTAAATTGTTCAGAACATACATAGAAGAAAATCGTGAGATTTGGAATGATGAACTCAAATCTAAAATTTATACGATTGCAGAAAACATGGTTTCATTGGAAGATAAGTTTATTGACCTTGCATTTGGTGTTAATGAAATGGAAGGATTATCTGCCGAAGATGTTAAGAAGTATATTCGTTATATTGCAGACCGCCGATTGATTTCTTTGGGACTCAAAGGTGTGTTTAAAGTGAAAAAGAATCCTTTACCGTGGGTAGAGGAAATGATTAACGCACCAACACATACTAATTTCTTTGAGAATCGTGCTACCGACTATGCAAAAGGAGCTTTATCAGGAAATTGGGGTGATGTATGGGCTCATTAGGAATTAAAAATGACAAACAAATCATTATCAGGCGAATGTCTGAGTTGCGAATCAACTTATAACGTATCATATATGGAAGAAATGGTCTCACAAGATTTACCAGAGCACTGCCCATTCTGTGGCGAAATCATCGAAGAATTATCCGAGGACTATATAGAGGATGATGAAGATGATTTGGACACTAAGGAATGGGACTAAACTGGCAACATAATGGTACAGATTTTACGGAAGACTTGATTGGTGATAATTACGGGTTCGTGTATCAGATTACTAATCTGACGAATGGTAAAAAATATATCGGTAAGAAATTTTTTTATTCTACCAAAACCAAACAAGTCAAAGGTAAAAAGAAAAAGATCAAAGTCCAATCAAATTGGCAAACTTACTATGGAAGTAGTGACATCTTACAGAAAGATGTGTTACAATTAGGACATGAAAAATTTGTCCGTGAAATACTTCATTTATGTAAATCAAAAGGTGAATGTGGTTATCTCGAAGCAAAAGAGCAATTTGTCCGTGGTGTAATGGAAACCGATGACTATTACAATACATGGATAATGGTAAGAGTTAGAAAATCACACATAAAGGATTACAATGTTAGAAATGTTAAAACCTCTCAAGGAGAGTAAACTAGACTTTCTTTATTTTTTGGCTGGCGACACAGAAGATCAAATTCACATCATGGGATCAGAATATTCAAATCCTGGTGAAAAGATTGGTGGTAACAATTTAGGTGATTTGTATCATATTGTTTTGTTCCGTGATGATGAAAAAAATTCAAACGAATATAGTGATGTAGATCAATTTGAAGCAATTCTGGCTTGTCCATTAGAATATGCTTCAGGACTGATACCAGGTGGATTTTATGGTATAATTGCCAGAAAGACTACCACATCAGACACTATGATGAAAAAACTGCTTGACTTTATGAAAAAAAAGTGATACAATAAAATTTTGAAACTGTGAAAGTTTGTCATGATTCTCGTAGATTTAAATCAAGTGCTGTTAGCCGGCCTTATGGCCCAAATCGCCAATCATAAAGGTAAATTAGATGAAAGTTTAATTCGCCATATGGTGTTAAACATTATTCGTAACCATATCAAAAATTTTAGAAAAGAATATGGTGAAATAGTATTGTGTTGTGATAACCGTAAATACTGGCGCAAAGAGTTTTTCCCATTCTACAAAGCTTCCCGTAAAAAGAACCGTGAAAAATCGGACTTAGATTGGCATCTTATTTTTGATATCCTTGCTAAACTAAAGCAAGAACTCAAAGAAAATTTCCCATACAAAGTTATTGATGTTGAAGGTGCTGAAGCGGATGATATTATTGGCACACTAGTACCAATATATGCACCACACCAAAAAGTTTTGATACTGTCAAGTGATGGTGACTTCTTACAATTACAAATGTATGGTGAGAATGTTAAACAATACAATCCATCACAAAAGAAATTCGTCAAATCGGATAATCCTCTTTTGGAGTTGAAAGAGAAGATTATTCGTGGTGACAAAGGCGATGGCATTCCCAATATATTTTCACCGTCAGATTGCTTTGTTCGTGACCTACGTCAAAAGCCAATTACACAGAAAGGTATTGAAAAATATCTAAAAGAAAACTATGGTGATTGGGAAGATGAAAACGCCAAAGTTGGTTTTTCTCGTAATCAGACACTAATAGACCTTAGAAACATTCCAGGTGATATCAAAGAGAAAATTATAAATACCTATGAAGAAACGAAACCTGCAAAAGGTAAGTTACTCAATTATTTTATTGAACATAAACTGAAAAATCTAATGGAAGTAATCGAGGAATTCTGATGAAAAATATCTATGAAATATTTGATGAATTTGAAGAAGCGCCATCAAAAAAAGAAAAAATGGCAGTAATTGAAAAAAACTTATCAAAAACATTGGTACAAGTATTGGAACTAGCTTTTCATCCAAACTATCAATGGTTGATTACAGAAATGCCTGTTGAATATAAAATTCCCGATACTTTACCTGGAATTTCTAGATGTCAATTATCAACAGAAATTCGTAAGTTGTATTTGTTTAGAAAGGGTGACGTATCTGCTGAACAATTATCGGTTGATAAGAGAAAGCAATTATTATTACAATTAATTGAATCTCTTGAGCCTCGTGAAGCAGAAGTTGTTATTGGTATATTAAGTAAAGATTTAGGTGTTAAAGGTTTAACCTATAAGTTTGTTAAAGAGGCTTTTCCACAACTTTTACCATAATGCATCCGAAAGACAGAATAATAGTAGTATCTGGAAAGTTTGATCCATTGTCAAATCACGAATTAAGCTTTTTACAGAAATGTAAAAGAAAAGGTGATTGGTTAGTTGTCGGCGTTCACTCAGATTGGTACCTCGCTTGGTGTGATGGTGGTTTTGTTCAGAACTATGAATCTCGTAGGAACATTGTAAAAAGTTTAAGATTTGTTGATGAGATATTTTCTTTCAACGATTCAGATGGCACAGTCTGCCAACTTCTCAAAATAGTAAAAATTTGTTATCCTGGTGCAAGTATAACGTATGTGTCGGAAGATGATATGTTCAATATGCCAGAAACAAAAATAAGAGGCATTAATTTTGAAACAATGAAATAGGAGAGAATGTGACGAAATTTGTAGGTAAGTTCCGCAAGAACAAAGATTATAATGATGATTACAATTACGCTAAAACGGTTTTACACAGTAAAAGACGCCGAGGCGAACATCCAGAAGTAAAAAAACAGTTTAAAAACTGGCAAGAAGAAGATTACGAAGAATTTGAAGTTTCACATAGTAAGAATTCTTAAATATACCACTATTTTTTGTAATTTTGAGCATAAGTAAGTATGCTGCCGTTTCAAATAAAAGGTATTGGTAATTCTGTTGCTCCTATACAACACTTCTATTGACATTCTCATATTTCCGTGGTATAATGGTTTCTCTACAATGGAGAACTGTTATGATGATTTACGGATATATTCCAAAATCCAAAAAACGTAAGATTTCAAAAACAAAAAAACTTCAACACGAAGAATGGTTATTATCCATTAATTCGATGTCTACCAATTTCAGTAAATCAAAATCCAAGAACGTTTCCTCAAGTTTTCCATTACCTAAGATTCCTGCTGGTCGTGAAACTCCCCAATATGCGTCCTTAGATACTGGTTTTGTGCCATTGACAAAAAATCTTCCATTTTCTTACACTGGTGACAAAATGAAAGGTATTGCTACGATGCACAAATCAAATGCTGTGCCGGTTTTCACGGATAATGAAGCAAAAGAAATTTCTAGCATGCGGAGATGAGAAAAAATGAATCCTAAAGGTTGGAGTAATGAAGATTGGGACGATTATGAGGAATATTTGCAAAATTTGTCTGCCAAAGAGCTAGAAATTGAGTTAAAATTGCTTAAAACGCTCGGAGAAGCGAAAAAAGAAGGCAAAAATATCGTTCCTAATGAAACTTTTTATAAAATGTGAGGTGAATATGTTAACACAATGGGAAGAAACGCAAATTTATCGTGGAATTGACGAAATTATGCACAATTTACGTCATATACCAGCTGATGATGTCGCTCATTTCTTGGTAAAGTTCAATCCGAATCTTGCCGAAGAGCTTGCAACAGCGATTGAACAAAGAATTTTTGATAAAAACGAAGGAAAAAAGCATGAATGAAAGTCCGGAACATATTTGGTTGTCAGCAATTGCAGATGATGAAGAAATTCCTGCGTGGAAACGCTTGGATATTGTAACTCGCAAGTGGGCTGTTTTATCTGGAATGGAAAAAGATTTAAATGACTATCAAAAACGCAAAGAATATTACCAATAAATCCATTCCTACAAAATTGGTAAATACCGATGATGGTACAGGTGATAAAATCCTAATTCTTCCAGAAGAAGTTGTAAATTACAATGATTGGAAAGAAGGTCAGGCGATTGAAATGGAATATAAGGACGGAAAAATCTACCTAACTGCTCTACCGAAATAGTGTGTTGTTTTGAAACAACAGTATGCGACTTATCACTTGACGGTAGATGATTTTTATGAGATAATACTATTATTAACTCGGAGAATCTATGGAACTAATTCAATCTAAATCACTACTTGCCAAACTAATGGCAACCGAAAATCTAACCATTGAACAACGGAATACCAACACGGCAGCCTTTGATGTAAAGAACCGTGTTTTGACTGTTCCTATCCTTGACAAAAACATCTCAGGTTATCTCTATGACCTATTCTTAGGTCATGAAGTAGGCCATGCACTTTACACTCCCCTAGATGGCATGATGCGTGCCTACGATGAAAAGATTCCAATGGGTATTATGAACGTCTTGGAAGATTCTCGTATTGAACGTAAAATCAAAAACAAATATCCTGGTATTCGTTCCTCTTTTGTTCGTGGTTACCGTGAATTGATTGAAAAAGATTTCTTTGGTACAAAAGGCACCGACCTCAATGATATGAATTTTATTGACCGTGTTAACCTTTATACAAAAGGTGGTGCAGCACAAGGAATTAAATTCAACGATCAAGAGCGTCAATTACTAGAAGCAATCGAATCTACCGAAACCTATGAAGATGTTATTGCACTTGCATACAAAGTAATGGCATATTTAAAAGAAGAAAAAGAAAAACGCCAATTGGCTGTACCTGAATTCGAAGAAGATCCGGATGGTGAATTCTCGTCTGATGGTTATGATGATTCTGATGAATATGATGATGGTGATGACACCATGGAAAAATTTACTCATCCAAATTCTAATGAAGATGAATCATTGGATGAAATTGAAAAAGATTTCGAAAAAGTAGGTGGTTCCGAAGGTGGTGATGAATCACAATTAGATTCTCATACCGACAGATCATATCGTCAAAATGAAAAGAAATTGTTTGCATCAAGTGATAGATATTACTACTATGGCAATATCAATGACATCGATTTAAACAAAGCAATTATACCTTACAAAAAATTATGGTCTGATTACAAAAATGACTTGGCTCGTTATGATATTAGTGGTACTGATACCGTAGCATTTACGAAAATTCGTAATGATGCAAAAAAAGTTGTTAGTTATTTGGCTAAAGAATTCGAATTGCGTAAGAATGCCGACCAACAGAAACGTGCATCGATTGCTAAAACTGGTGAATTGAACCTTAACAAAGTTTATGCGTATCAATTTACCGAAGATATTTTTAAACGCATGACAGTTTTACCTGAAGGTAAATCTCACGGTCTTGTTATGTTCCTTGATTGGTCTGGTTCTATGTCTGATCACATGGAAAATACAGTCAAACAACTAATCAATCTGGTTATGTTTTGTAAGAAAGTAAATATTCCTTACGAAGTATATGCCTTTACTTCTGAACATTCCGATAAGTATAATGTGGAATTCAAAACAGGTAATTTAGATTTACATGGATTCAAACTAATGAATCTGTTATCAAGTAAAATGTCGGCCTCTGAATTCACTTATGCCTGCTCTGCTCTGGTGCATTGTGCTGAACCTCGTGCTTGCCGTCCACATTGGATGCATTTGGGTGGCACACCACTTTATGAGTGTGTGATTTCTGCTATGAAGATTATACCTGAGTTTCAGAAAAACTATAAACTACAAATTGTAAATACAGTATTCTTAACCGATGGTGATGGCAATCCTGTAAGGAATGTTCAATTCTCATACACAGATAAAGATGGCAAAGATCGTCCAGTATCAGGTTATAATAATCCAGATTTAGATAATGGCCATGGTTACGGTAAGGAAAAAGTTTTTGTTCTCCGTGATCCAATTACTAAACACGAAGAAAAGATTTATAACTC
>JACCDX010579899.1_pt1 | contig 15938 bp, 15 predicted proteins | sample 7449681 | NCBI WGS metagenome assembly JACCDX01 (sample SAMN15323450, study PRJNA562643) | freshwater metagenome | isolation source: river surface water | place: USA:Blue River Watershed | collected 2017-08-18 | reverse complement strand
GTCGATGATGACGCTGGTTTCCGAGGTGCTTTGGCGTCCGCCGTCATCCTCAAATTTGACGAGAACTTCGCCTTCAACCAGCGGGATGATCGCCTCGGTCTGGTTGCCGTTTTTGGCTGCGATCAATTCAACGCTGTTGCTCCAGGTGGCGGTGCCATCGGTGAGGTTGCTGTGGCGGAACAGCACTTTGCCGCCCACTCGCACGTCAAGGTCAGCCGCAAGGCTCCAGCGAAGGCGACCGGAGTTGGCGTTGATTGCCTCGAAGCTCAGGTTTTGGACGTTGCCGGGAACTGCGGTTTTACCAACAGCGGCGTAGGTGAGACTGGCGAAATCTGAGGATTGCCGTCCCAGTGAGTTAATGCTGTAGATCTCGAAGACGTAGGTGGCGGCGCGGGTATCGAGGATCTCGGCGTCGGGCTTGCTGACCGTGATCTGCTCCCAGTTGTCGTTACCAGCGCGGTAGCGCACCTTGTACTGAGGGATACCCTTGACTGCTGCCCAGCTCAAGATGATTTTGACGTTTGCCTTGCCATTGGATTCGTAGAACGTCTCCGAAGCGTTGGGACTGGTAGGTGGTTCTGGAATTGGGTTGAGGTTGGTGATCTTGCGGGTGGACAGGTTGAACCCACGCTCCACGTGGGCATATTTGCTTGCGTTGTAAAGCAGACCGGTGATGTCGTAGAGATTGCCTTCTTTTTCTTTGACGGTCAGAACGCGATATTGCTGCGTTTGGATTGAAGTGTTCTGGATGACCCAGACGGTATTGCGTTGGGGAAGTGTTGACCAATCGCTACTAATAGTCAGGACAACACCAGTGCGGCTGATGATGTTTTTGGTTTCGAGGCTGCCATCGGGAAGCAGCACAGAAATTGTGGCGTTATCACTGGGCAGTCCGGTTGCATCATCAACCGTGATCGTGCGGGTGGTTGAGGTGATTACCCTGCCGCCGTAGCGCACACCAGCACGTACAGGATCTTGTACGTCAATGACTGCACCAGGGCGCACCAGTGTTCCAGCCTCGATGGATGCGGTGAAGCTGATGACTTCGGTTTCGTTTTGTTCGCTGAAAAGAATCCACTGCCCGAGGCGGTTGGCTTGACCGCGTGATGTGCAGGCGAAGGCTTTAATTTCAGTGGCGACCCAGCCATACTTCTCGATGGCATCACGGTCTTCGACGATCTCGTAATTCTGTTCGCGGGTGTTGAGATCGAGGTAGCTGACGACTGCAACAGTGTGACGAGTTTTTAGATCAGAACCGGCATAGCTAAAGCCCGGCTCCAGCACGTTGGTGCGGTTGAACAGATAGGTGGAATCTGTGGGCTTGTCTTGGGTGATCGTCAGCGCACCAGTTGACCAGTACGGCTGGCAGCGCATCACACTGCACAGGTCATTGATCAGTTTGTAAGCCTCGTACTGGTTTTGAATCAGCGCGTTGCAACTAAAGCGGGCTTCTTTGGTGCCATCGCCTAAGCCTGCATCAACAAGTTCATTGGCGTATTGACTGGCGGAATAGAAGGCGAACTTATCAAGCTGTGCTTCTGCTACATGATCGCCAAAGCCGTAACGCTTGTTGATCAGCAGGTCGTACAGGATCCACGCCGGGCAGGTTGTCCATTGCGCTGCGCCAAACGTGCCAGTCCATGTGCCTGTGTAGGTGATCCTCCCGGTGTCTTGATCGACGGTGGCGTTGTTGGGGATTTTGACCTTGATGCCACGGATGCGATACGCCCGTGCCGGGATGTTGTTGAACTGTTCTGCCTGAAAACGAACTGCAGCCAGTGCGCTGTTTGGGTAACGCAGTTTCTGATAAATCAGTTCGGTATAGGCGACGAAGTAGGTGGGACTGACGTTGGTATCGGTGCTGTCGGCTGAGACGCGAACAACGCGCAAATCAACTGGGAATGCACCAGCAATATCAATTAGATAGTCGCGTTCGTATTTATCAGCAGTTCGACCGCTGATCGTGTCAGTTTTGACGGTGGTGAAGCCGCCGCCGTTGTATTGCAGTTGGATGTTGATTGTGACGCTAGTTCCAAGCACGTCACCTTCCGCTGTTGCAGCTTCAAGGCGTGGGATTGCGATGCTGACGCGGACTGCATCAACATTGGTGTCGGTGATCTGCCGAGTGACAGGTGTTGCCTGTACGACTTCGGTGTTGACGCTAACCACGTCTTCTGTGGTTTCACCGAATTTGGGAATGTAGTCCTGAGCGTTTGTGCCGTAACGGGCTTCGACGCTGACGCCTTTGAAGTTGTAATCAGCCTCGGTGAGATTGGTTACATCAGCGCCAGATCGCAGGACTGGTGTATCCGTCAGATAGACATCTTTCAGCAGGGCGAGGTTGTAGTTGGTCGTGCCACGGGTGTAGGCGCGGGCAGACGGGAAGCCTTCAATTTCGCCTTCGCTGATCAGGTCGAGGATGTTGGCAAAGGCTGTGGACGCGAGGTTGTCCGCCGTGCGCGTTGGTGTACGAACTGCTGGTGCTGCAGACTGCTGAACCTGTACGGTTTGTTGTACAACTGGCTGGCTGCGACCACCGCCTGCACCAACGATCTGGTTTTGCTTTTTGTCAGTCATGTCAGATCGTGTCAACGTCGATGCCTGCAGAAATCACCACCGAGCCAACAATGGTCTCGCCGTAGACAATTGGTACGGGTACGCCTTGTTTGCTGGTGTTTTGGATACCGCTGAAGCTGTAGGACGCTTGCGGGTCTAGCTCGGTGTTTTCGGTGGTGCGATTACCTAGGCCGCCAGACGAGACCGGACCAAGTTGACCTATTTGTGGCGTGGGCGAAAGGAGTTGTGAAACACCTCCAAGAATCAACGCAACACCGGCTGCCGAGGCAAGTGTGCCAACTGTTGTCAAAATTCCAGCCGCTGTATAACCCGTTGCTGCGGTTGCTCCAAAAACACTTGTTGCTCCAAACAAGCCTGCACCGGGTAGCAAAAATGAAGCGGCAATGAGAGCGACACCCGCAATGATTTTGCCTGTTGGACCACCTGCACCACCCAAGACTGGAACAATCTTGATGACTTGGCTGGCGGGATAGTAAATCTCTTCTAAATCGCTCTCGTAATTATCAACAATTACTTTGTAATGCTGGTCTGCCATGTGGCGTTCCAGTCCGGGGAAGTTGGCTAGCAGCATTCGGATCGCTTCGCCTGCGCTGCTGATCTCAGCCAGAAACTTCCGCTGACCGATGAACTTAGCCAGTGGACCGTAGAGCCTAACTTCCTTTTCCATGACGCAAGACCCTACCGGTGCATTTTAGGAGCCACTCGCCCAATAAGTCACGGCTGGACAGGCGACCACGTAGATGGTGCAGCACAAGCTGGTCACCGATGTAGACGCCGACGTGGTTAAGCTTGTTGGACTCGATCGCCATCAGCATTGCGTCGCCGGGTTGCATCTCGGCAATGTCCACCTCGTAGAAACCCGCTTCGCGCCAGCAGTCATCGAACATTGGGTTCTGGTTGAACTCCTCGGGCGTGGTCGGGCGATCCCAGTCCGGTAGTTGCAGACCTTGTTCGGCGTACCATTCGCGTACAAGCGTCCAACAGTCGCTAACCGCCCAAACCCAAGTCCGTCCGATCAGCGGCGCTTTGTAGCCTTCAGGCGACAGCTCTCCCCATTGCTCGGTCTTCGGGTTGACGATGTACCAAGGCAGGCCGGATTTTTCGCAGGCGACACGATCTGCCTCGCTTGGGATTGGTGGTGTGATCGGGTGGCTGTGGACGACGCCAACAATTTCGCCCTTGTCTTCGGCGGCGGCATAGTCCGCAGGATCGAGGATGAATAGCTCGTTGCCTTCTGCCAAGTTGCGGCATGGGATGTACCGCTTGCGACCCTTGATAACCACCAGCAAACCACAAGCCTCACGAGGGTCTTCCGCCTTGGCGTGTTCCAGTGCTGCATCCTTACAGGTGGGATTCATCCGTTGAACGCGCCGATGCCGGGGAAGCCACCAAACGGTAAAGCGTTAGTTGATCCAAAGCGAAGTTGACAGCTACTGAGGCGTTTGCCGCATTTGTCGGCGGCGGAAGTCGCAACGGCTTTGTCGTTTTCGTCGAAATAGCTGCTGCCGCTGTAGCCACACTCCGAACCCTTGTAGATCCACGGGCAGAGATTGGCGCTGCACTGGCGCTTGGGACTACGGACACCAGCAAGATCAAAACTGGCGCTGAGTTCGAACTCAACAAGGTCGCGGTTTTCGGAGACCTTACGGGCGACGTAATAAATCTCGGATGGCAGTGTTGCGGTGGTATCTGGTGTGCCGTAAGGATTGGTGCCACCGGGGAAATTAACGGCGTCGATGTAGCGCACCAGCGTGCGGATGCGGGTCAGTTTGGCGCCAGTGAGATCGTTGCCGGGCGTGGTTTCGTTGACGTTCAACAGAATCGCCGTAATGCTGCCAAGCAAGTTCGAGACGCGGATCGTGGGTCTAGGCAGACTGCCACTTTCGGCGTTGTACTCAAACCCTTCAACCTCAATGGGCAAAGCCGAATAGGTATTTGTTGCCCAGACGATGTTGCCGTTGGTTGTTAGCGCGTTGGTTCCGGCGTGGAAGCGATACGTAAAAGCACTGCCGTGGATATTGGCGAACAGCTCCAGCTCAAACAGCTCAATAATGCTGCTCGGATTGACCTTCTGGAGTTCTGAGGTTGGGACTGCCATTACGGTTCAAATACCTGCTCAAAGGTCGCTGTAATGCGATTCACGTTTGCGTATTGATGATCACGCTGCCATGAACGACAGATCCACTTGTATGACGTTGCTTCGTCCAATGGTGTCCAATCAAAACTGGCAGCATCAGCAGCGCGAGCATCAAAGAATGCCTCGATTGCATCGGCATCAGCATTTGTCTTTGCAGTCCAAGTGAGATCCCAAGTTTTGGGATTCATGTGTCCCGGTATGCCATACATCAAACGTTGCTCATATCCATCCCCAAATTGAATACGGCGAACCTTGGGTTCAGATTTTTTAGTTGCTCCAAAATCAGGTGTAGTGCCACCAGTGCTAGTGCCTACGGTTGCATCGTTGAAAGTAGCCATTACGAGAGCAAGCCTCCGGGACGCTTCTGACGGATCAGTTCTTGGCGGATGGCAGTACCAAGTGCTTCGCCAAGTTTATTGGCATCAGGTTGATTGCCCTGAACACTTGTGCCACCAGCATCAACGTTGACGACGATATTGCCCATTTGACCGCCATTCCTCATGGTGACTGGAATGGTGCGACCATCAGGCAGCGGTACATAAGCTTCAGGACGGCTGCCTTCACCAAACATGGCAAGCTGCGGGGAAGTGGCAATGCCACCGGCTGCGTAGCGTTTGAGAGGTAATGCGCCATTGCCGGTCATGATGCCGCCATTGGCAAAGCCAAGGAATTTGCCAAAGGCGCTTCCACTAGGCACTAATGCCTTGAGCGTTTGGAACATCGCAAATTGAATAAAGATGCGAGCCAGATCGTTAAGAACAGAGCGGGCAAACTCCCCAAACTGCATCTTTCCGGTAGTTACAAATTCAGCCAACTGATCACCAAGTCCGGTAAACGCATTACCCAGAGATGCGCCAAGGTTTTGAGCCAGTTCGCCAGAAGCCTTAACGACATCGGCGAAAGACTTTGCAAGCTTGCTGCCAAAATCTTTTCCAGCGTTAGCCGCATCTTCAAGACCCTTACGCAATTGACGAATTGCCTCTAGTAATTCCTCGTTGGTCAATTTGCCATATACCTTATCGATCACATCTGACAAAAGAGTGTTTATCTCCAATCTTTTTCGGTCTTCTTCAGTTAAAACTGCACTTTGAACTTGCGTGTCAAGCAACGCTTTTTGAATCAATGCGCGGGCTGCAATTTCTTCCTCGTTGATTTTTTTGCTGACTTCAGCCTCTTGTTGTTGCAGCTTTTGATAAGCAGTTTTGCGATTTACAGCTTCAGTTTGGGCTGTGATTTTGGCATTTTCGTAACGAGCTGTCCATTCTTCCATGGACATACCTTGCTTCAAGAGTATGTTTTTGTTTTCAACAAGATCAGTAACTTTTTGCTGCGCCTGTGCAATTTTCGCGTTTTGTTGCAAAATTGATCCAATTGTCGGCAATATCTGTTCGTCATATTCATTGCCTTGCTGCTTAGCCTTAGTGATTAGTTGCTCAATTCGCAGTTGTTTCTGGGAAAGCTCTAAACCAAGTTCAGACTTTGCATATAGGTCTGCGATGCGCTGAACCGGAATTTTCGGAGTTTTAGGAGTCTTTGCTGCTTGCAAATCAATGCCCGGCAGCTTGGAAGGCGGTTCTTGTAAACCCCGTTTGGTTACTTTCTCGGCAGCCTGAAGAGCAGACAGTTCGGAGCGTAATTTAATACTTCTTTGAGTTAAAGTTTTTTCTTGTGCAAATTCAACTGGTCCAAGCATGCCACCACGCTGCATGCGAAGTCGGGCAAATGCCTGCAGTCTGGTATCTGTAGTTGCGATATCTCTTTCAAGTTTTACTATTTCTCCGGCACGTCCTTTACCCAGTCCAAGAAAACTTGCCAGTTTTTTTGCTGCCTCATCAATTGAGATAACAATCTTGGCGAATACAGTTTGGAATTCTGCGCCAATTGGCTTCAACAATGTGCCAACACTTTCGCTGAGTTTTGATAATGCCGTCTGTAAACGATCACCGGCTGCATCTGGTCCATCAGCAATGATCTTGGCATTCTCTCCGTACTCAGCAAATAGTTTTTCTGAAAATTTTTGGAAGTCTTGAAGGCTGACTTGACCTTTCTCCAGAGCTTTATCAAGCTGCTGTGGGGTCATTCCAATTGATTCAGCAAACAGGCTGAATGCACCGGGCAATCGTTCACCAATTTGCTGACGCAATTCCTCGGCAGAAACCTTGCCTTTGCTGAATACCTGTGATGTTGCAGTCAGCGCAGAATCAAGTTGCTCAAGGCTGCCACCAGTACCGCGAATGCCAGAAGCAACACCAATAAACGCCTTCTCGGCATCACGAACATTGCCACCAGCGCCTTTTACGGAAGCAGTTAGTTGCGTAAATTGACGAGTAAGAATCTCTTGCGGAATTGCAAGATCGCGACTGGTGCGATCAATAAATGACAACGCACGTTGATATTCGCCAACATCCTTGGTGACAAGCTGTAATGCCTGTCGTTGACGAGAAATTTCAGCGGCATAGGTAGCGGTGCCACCAAGCTGCTGCCTGAACATCCCAACTTGCGCACCAATCGCACCGCCTACAGCAGCGCCAGCCGGACCACCTGCCAAGGCACCAATGCCAGCACCCAAGAACCCTTCTGGACCGCCAAAAATGCCAGACGCGGCAATTGCCCCTGTTGTCTGAGCAATGCCAGCAAGGCGACCACCACCACGGCGACCCTGAGCCTTGGCGACCTCACGCTCAAACCGCTGGGCTTCCCTTGTTGCCTCTCTAAACTGTGCGCTAGTGATATCTACATTGTTTGCTAATTCACGCCACGCACGCGCATAATCCTGCAGACCTTGAATACTTTTAGTTCTGATTTGTGTATCAGATGCTTTTAAGGTATTGGCGAGATCTCTGAATTTATTATTTGATAGAACACTACGCTGTGCCAAATCATTCAGCTTTGCGCTGAGTTGATTAAGAACAACATCACCTTCTTTCCTTACGCGAAGGCGGATTTCGGAGGTGATGCTCATTTGCTCCTCGTGTTCAGGACGGCAAGGGCTGCCATTTCCATCACCTGTATGCCTTCAAAAATGGCAACAGGATCCTTGACTGAATACAGCTTACAGAGCCATTCCAGACTCGGGTAGTTCAATCCCGTCAAACCCGCCATGCTCGTGTTCCACTGCGTCGTCATTCGCAGAAACATCATTACGATGTCCCAATTCTCCTCCCATACCTCACACTGCTGCTCTACGGCTTGAAGCTTCGCAGCAGCAATCTGCTCTGGGCTTGCACCCAAAGCCTTGAGATCAGCCTCACGTTCGTCAACGACGCCGCCTTTTGCCCAATACTCAGCGGCGGCTTTTAGTTTTTTGCCGCTGCTCCAGTCAGGCTGTCTGCATACGCCTGAATCAAGGCACGCAGCACATAGGGATCATCACAAAGCTGTTGCTTGTTCTTCTCGGTAAAAGGAATCGGCTTGCCAACCTCATCGTTGATACCTTCCCAACCAAGCAAAATCTCGCCAACAAGGGCATCATCACCCTTCTCGACGAGATCGTTAAAACCGGATCGGCTGATCTTCTTGAAGACTGCTTCAAACGCTTGGGTTTCAAAGCGGTTGCCGTCAACTGGGACTTCAACCTTTACTTCCCACTTGTAGGAAGCAGTCTTCTTGAGGACGAATGCCACGTGGAATCAGGTGAAAACCAGCGAAAGCTCGTTGTTTCCAGCCGTGGTAGGCAGAGCCAAGTACGGCATCGACAGCGAGATAACGCCGTTGGTATCCCCATAGGATACTCCAGTAATATCCGTCTGGGCAGCATTCAGGGTGACGATGTTGCCGCCGGTTGCACCCAACACCAAGCTGGTAGAACCAGTCGTGACGCCAACAGCCTTGGCAAAGTAGTCAGTGGTGCCAACAGCAGGAGCCTCGATCACCGCAGTACCGCCGGGTGCGCGGTTGGTAATGATCACTTCCTTGTTAGAAGCGGTCTCCTTGTAGATCAGCTCGTTGTTGAGAGCCAGATCAAAGGACTCAATACGCGCACTGGTCACACCGTGGAAGGTGGCAGTGGTCATGTTGGTGTCGTTGACCTCAAGCGCTGCAGCTTGGTTGGCAACGGTGAAGCTACCGGACAGGGCAGTGCCGTCAGGAGCGTTGTAGATACCGATGAAGTTGAAGCTTGCAACGGCAAACTGACCAGCGGTGAAGTTGAAGGTCACCGAACCACGGGCGCCAGTGATCTTGTGACGGGTGCCGTCGTAGAAGCAGTAGATCGTGGCTGAATCAAAGCTGCTGCTCACACCTGCGTAGGTAACGCTGGTGGAGGAGACAATGGTTTCAGACAGACCGCAGGATTTCAGCAGCGGACCAAAAGCAGGAGCAGTACCGGCAGTACCAGAACCTGCAAGCTCAACGTCAAAAGTGACGCTCACTCGCTTGTTGGCAACCAAGGTGCTGCGAGTGCTGTTGCCAATGAAGCCTTGATAAGCAGCAGCCTGAACGTTGTCTGACTCGATAGGAGTCACTTCAAGGTTGGTGACCTGAATTGCGTCGGATCCACCTACAGGACTCGGATCAGTCCCATAGGTTGACTCAATCTTCGCAATCAGAAACTTTTTCCGAGTCAGTGCCATTGTCGGTGGGTGCGGGTGGTTCTGTGATCAGTGTAAGTTTCCCAGTTTTTGGGTCAAACAAGTAACTGCCGCCCGCGCCGGGATTGGGAACTTCCTTTTCGATTTTAGCCATGATGTTAGGCGCTGGTTAGATCAGTTCTACTCGTGCGATAACGCACTAAGTAATCCTGACTGATAATTCCCAAAGGAACATCAGCTTCGTACAGGCTGAAGTCAGTACGGTCGGGTGTCAAGTCAAGAGCTTTGCCATTGCAGGTTTGATCTGCCATCAGCTTCGAGTGAACAAGCTGTGTGTAGGCATCGGAATCATCGTCAGGGACAGCCGCCCTCACCAACGTTGTGATCCGTACCCGCATTGTCCAATCCAGCTTGTCGTAAAAACTGGTATCAACAGGCTGATCGTTGACGGGTTCAATGATGATCGCTGGCACCTCGCCACGCGCCAAAGGTTCAACACGTGAGCGGTAGATCGTTGCAGTTGTGATGGCATCCAGATTGCTCTTCATTCGAGCAAGGATCTGCTCTCGTACGGTGTCAGCCATGATTACGCAGAGGCGACTTGAACAACCGTGCAAATAATGCCCGGAATACTTGGGCGAGCATAAGGCGTCGTTTGCGCAGCTTCAGCATGAATATATGCATCAACATCTGATGTTGCCCACATCAATTCCAAGTAATCGTTAGCGACAACTGGCAAGACGTAATTCACCGTACCAATAACGTTTCCCGCAATACCGCCATGACTGCTGATAATGCTGAACTTGCTAGTGGTAGCTGGCACATCACCCGTTGCACCGCTGTCGTTCTTTCGCAGCCAAACGTCTATATCGTGGATAGCTGTATCGGTGTTCGAAAATTGAATTGAAAACGTCAAGCTATAAACGCCAGCCTGATCAAATGTGATTCTAGAATCTGCAACAACGCTTATACCGCGATTAGCTGTATCTCTTGAACGCAAAAGAATTGCAGTGGGCGTATCAGCCGTTGCGGTTTGAGAAGTCAAATCCCAAAACGATCCCCAGTAACCGGGAGAACTGAAGTAAGGAAGCTTGCTCCAAGGAGAAACACCATTTCCTACCTTCAAATTGTTGGTATTGGTTTCAATTCCACATTCACCGTTGAGCAAAGTTGGATTCAAGGAAGCCCAGTTGGCTCGTGTGTTGACCTTAAGAATCCCGCTCATGTCACACCTTGCTCAACAACAACTCAGAAAAAATTCCGTCGTCAATTGCGCGATTTTCACGCACGGTGTACGACGAGCCACCGACAGTAATAGAAGTGCCGCGAGAGGCAGAACTCACATCAGAAGTTTTCGCCGTAAGCAAATACTCCCGACTTAGAGCCATACCTCCCGCGATCACATCCACAGGCGAATCCAAAATGCCAACAAAACTTGCACCTGCACCAATTTGGCAAGTAACGCCAAACTCGTCAGTGTTCAAGAAAGCCAGCGTTTCAGAAAGCGCCATCAGGATCAGTTGCCGTACTTCTTGCTGTAAACAAGAGTTGCGCCAAACACGAAAGCAGGAGTAGTACCAGCAATCGTGCCAACAGCACGCACATAACGGCGCACATCGTTGGTGTTGAAGCTGATCTTCTGCAGGGAAGCAGCAGCATCGGTGACTTCAGTGAAGACCTTGCCGCTGATGTCTGCCCAAGCAGAGTTATCAGCCGAATCCTGAAGCTTGACGTTCAGGGTAGGAGTCGTGCCGCTGCCAGCCTCAGAATCAAGGATGACAATGGCTTCGCCTTCAGCATCGTTAGACCCTTGCAGGTCGAAACCGGTGCCGGTAGCAGTGGAGCTACGGGAATCAGCGCCAAGCAGGCTGGCGACGTAGGTCTTAGACCCGAGGTTGTGGATCATTGGTCTTTCTCCGTTTGGGAGCGGGTTTGCTGATTTGAGGCTCTTCTTCAGCCTCGATCACAACTTCCTGAGATAAAGGAGCAGGTACAGCCTTGCCAATGCCGATCAGCAAAAGTGCTGATTTGTGGTCCGTCTCGACGAAATCGCCTTCGTGAACCTGTTTTAGATCAACAATTGTTGACCTCAGCATTTTGATGCGCATACCTGCTCCGGGTTATCAGGACAGTTTGCAGATGGATTCAGGGTGACGGATAGCCACGTCATAGTCCTGCATGGCGACCACACGCACGGTGCCGGAGGCGGAACCGGTGTAGGGATCAACCATGATGTCCAGACCGCTCCAGAAGCCGATCATGATGTCGCTGAAGTTAGCGAACACCGCAGTGTTGTTCGGCATGGAGTTGGACACGTAAGCCGAGTAACCGTTGATGGTGTTGTCGGCTTCGTAAACGAAGATGCCGTTGGTGCCAGAAGCCTTCTCGGTGGTCTTCAGAGTTCCGCGCAGAGCGGAGTTCATCAGATAACCAAGGGTGCCTTGCAGAGCGTTATCGGTGCTGAGAGCAGCTTCAGCGTTCACATAATCAGCGAACGTGGTGTAGCCAGACTCAGTGTTGATGCCGGTAACGTTCAGGAAACCAAGCGGATAAGAACCGGTGCCGGTGCCGTTGATGGCTTGGTTCTCAACTTCGATAGCAATCTGCTGAGCCAGATCACGACGGACGAGGTTCTCGATGTCGATGCTGGACTGAAGCAGAAGGCGACGGCTGTAATCGGTCAGCGCACCAATGGTGCGAGGCTGCATCGTCACCTGATCCACGGTGAGCTGGGACTCGGTGATGGCACCGGATTCAGCCACGTGGTAGGTGGTTGCACCGCCGGATTGACGGGGAATAGCAACCATGCCCTGCAGACCGGTCATGACGTTGGCGCCTGCGGTTTGCAGCACCAGAGCCTTACGGAGCAGGTCGATGAAGCTGTCGCTCATCAGGTCGGTAGCGACCAGATCACCACCACCCGAAGCAGCGCCGACAGTCAGATCGCGACGACCGAAGCCCAACACATCGGCGGGGATCAGGATGCCACGAGCTTCCTTGCCAGACTTCTCCTGAGCAGCACGGCTGACTTCGAGTTCGAAACCAGCAGCACGCTGAGCTTCAGCGCTGTTGGGATGAGCCAGAGCGTTGATGGCACGCACGAAGCTGTACTCACGACGCTCTTTGCTGGACATGCCGATTTCGGCGTCCTTAGCGTTGATGGGCTTTTCCTGCACACCCATCTTTTCGAGAAGGGCGGTACGAAGCTCATCAAGGCTGCGGGAGTTAGCGATGAACTCCTGAGCCAGTTCAATGTTCTTGGTACGTTGACCAAGGGCGATCATGTCGGCTGCTTCCTTCGCCTTGGCTTGTACAGCCTCAGCGCGGATAGCCTCAACGTTGAGGTTTTGATCCACGGTAGTAACTCCGTTGAAGGTGTTTTCCACGGCTGACGCCGTATCTACGCCTTTATTATTAAAGGCGCTGCGACCAATGCCAACCGATTGATCAGCAGGCACGGTCACCAAGCTAATCTCAAACGGTTGGAAGTTGGTAGCACGATAAGTCACTGGTGAAGTGGACTCATCGGCTTCCATCGCATTGATCTTGTAGCCGAAGCTGACGTTACGGATGATTCCATCCTTGATCAGCTCCTGCATTTCGCGTCCAAGTTCATTGTTCGCGAGCTTCACACGTGCATATGCACGCTTGTTCTTGATATACGCCTTTTGAACAACACCAACAATCCGATCTGGATCGTGTTGATAAAGAAGAGGTGCGCCGTCATTGAGACGGGTCAGATCCATGGATTTCGAATCCATGTTTAATACTTCCATCCCGTAATAACGCTCTACGGGTGCCTCGCTGGCGAATGGGAATTCAAGGGTGCGATCTTCATCGGCACTGCGGAATTCAGCAGTGAAAGAACGCTTTACAGTTTCGCCTTCGAGGAAACGCAACGCCGAAATTTTGCGCAATTCAGAGAACTTATGACCAACCATGGTCTCAGTCTCCTCGTAGTTGCCATCTTGACGGCGATACACGCGAATTAAAGCAGCGGGATCTTCTTCCGATGCATTGATGCTAAATGACGAATCAGGAACGCCAAGTACACCTTCGCGCATTACATGTTCAATTTTCCCGCGTGCAGTACCGCCGCTGGAATCCCATTCGACAAAATCACCAACTTTCAATGCATCAGGTGCAGCACGCTCTTCTTCGCGTTCGCCAGTTGCTTCTTCAAACATCATCGGATCAAAGTCATGATCACTGAGCCACTGACGTGCTTCTGCAGGTGTAAAGCGATCAGCATCAAAGCGGATTGCTTGTAGTTCACTGGTGCCTTCCTTGATGCCATAAATTGCATCGATACCAGCACCAAATTCATCATTGACGCGGCGGATGCTGTCGTACTGATCAGGGTCAGTCAGACGTGCAGCATGCTCGTTGGGATAAGGGCGAGCTTCTTCGATCACATCCATGGCACGTTCACGCGCTTTTTTGATGGCTTTGGATTTCATGTTGCTCCAAGACTGACCGGGATCTCCTCCCCATGCCGCCCATGCTACGCGACCCGGAGATGGATAGTCATCACCATCGGGACGAAATCCTTTTCCTTGTTTATCAACAGCATGACGGGCGAACCATGCCGCCATCGTGATCACGGTGTCAGGACTTAGCTCATCACCTGACAAGATTTGACTGGCACGGGTAGCAGCAACATCGGTGCCACCCGGACGACCTTCTTTTTTCCATGCCCGATACCGACGAGCCTCAGCCTGCATGCCTTTTGTAGGAGTAAGGTCGATTGCCTTACCAGCAACGTCAGCCATCAGTCGATGTCTTCCAACTCAGGTTCTTCTTCATGTTGTACCGGATGTTCGGTAGGTGGTACAGGAGTCGGTTGACTCACGCCATTGTTTGATACCTGAGAAGGATCGGTGTCGAGGACAATGCCAAGTTCATCGGCGACAGCCAATTCATGCTGCCGTTGGCGCATCTGATCCTCGAAGTCACCGCCATGTAAAGCGATGACCTGAGAAAGGGTCATGATGCCGCTGCGGATCAACTCCTTGTAAGCAGCAGCTTCCTTTTGCGGATCAACAAACTGAGCAGCAGGTGCAATCCACTTGGCTTCTTCATAGCGCTGTGGGTTTGACTCAAAGCCGGGCAGATCCAGTACACCAGCCAAGACCGCCATCTCAAGCCAACGCTCGTAGACCTCTTCGCACAGCGATTCGATCAAATACTGCTGCAGCACCTTGTAGTGCGTGCGGGTTTCAAGCAGCTCTAAGCGCGAAGAGCTGTAATTGCTCTGCGAGAAATCTGAGCTGACCTGCGTATAACTACAGCCAATCCCAGCAGCCACAGCTCGCAGCATTTGCTGGACAAAAGGAGTAAACGCATCGTCAGGACGATTGGGAGTGAAGAATTGCATTTCTTCACCCGGTGCCAATCGACGGATGCTGCCGGGTGAGAAGTCGAGGACAGACTCCTGATCAAACGTGCCATCTTCAAACAGCTCCTGATCCGGCGTCTTAACGAACGCCATCATGCTGCTGCTGGCACGGGCAGCGACGATCTCCGCTTCTTCGTATCCAGACAAATTACGAAGGCGCATGATCGCCGTAGCAAACGCGCTAACACCACGCGTCTGACCGGGACGATCAATCAGGTAAAGATGGATGATGTCATCAGCGGGAATGCGAATCCGGCGCTTGACTGCCTTTTGCGCGTAGCTGAATTGATAGTCGCCGGGATGGTAATCAAAAAAGTGATACGCGATCGGGCGTCCCCACTTGTCAATCTCAACACCCATCCGAATCTCATTGCCGTTTTTCGTGATGGTGTTGTAATCGTCGTCCAGCAGATCCGATTCGATCAGCTCGAGACCAAGCGGCACCTTGCTGTTGCCAAAAGATTGACGAACAAGGCGGATGAACACCTCGCCCGATTCGAGCATTGAGGTAACGGCAAGGCGTTGGATGTCGTACCAGCTCAGCTTGCCGCCAACATGACAACGCTTGGCACTTGTCCAGCGATCAAATTCTTCCTCGATACGGCGGTTGATGTCATCAGCAAGGCGTCCGCCACGCTGCATGCGCACTTGCGCCTGATGACGAATACCAGTGCCGACAACGTTATTTTTTACGGCACGAAGCGCAGATTTTGCAAAATCTGAATCGCGAACAAGCTGCCGTGCGCGGTTCCGCAACATGCGGATGCTGCCGCGAACTTCACTATCAGCAGAAGTTGCCTGACTGATCCAGTCAGAAGTAAGGCGATTGTTTTGTGCAGCGGCATAAGCACGCTTAAGGTTCCAGTTTTTCTCTTTTGCCTCTTGCAGTTGCTTACGCAATGCGTTGGTACGACCAAAGCCCAAGAAAGCCATTAACGGAACCTCACTTTGGCGAGACCGGGATTACCAAGACCCTGACGGATCTTTTCACGGCGTCGCTCCATTGCAACCTCATTTTGCAACGTGCTGCGCCATTCGAGCAGCTCAGTCATCTTGTAACGACGAAGGCTGCGACCACCAATGCTGTATTCCTGCACCATTCCACCTTGGGACAGGGTGCGGATTGCAGCTTCGACGTAGCTCAGATCAATTTCTGCGCGGCTGCGATCATCAAATGCACCGGGTGTGCTGGTGTAAGCAGCAGTTGCCTTGACGGTGAATTGACCGCGACCAGCGGTGTATTGAAGGGTGCTGTAGGTGGCAATTGCCTGCCAAGTCCACAACCCAGCATCGAAGT
>JACCDX011739304.1_pt1 | contig 15941 bp, 17 predicted proteins | sample 7449681 | NCBI WGS metagenome assembly JACCDX01 (sample SAMN15323450, study PRJNA562643) | freshwater metagenome | isolation source: river surface water | place: USA:Blue River Watershed | collected 2017-08-18 | reverse complement strand
TGAACTAGTCGGCGTTTTGCGTGGTGATGTCGACGGCAGCTGGACTGCGGGCAGCTAATATTCAGTTGGTAGCATCAGTATCCAGTGATCACCATCCCAGCAGGCATACAGCACTTGTTTCGGTAATCAGCAAAGAAAAGCTTTCGATCGAGGTGGAAATCGAACAACTGACTGCCAAGGTTGATGGTATTGGTCGTGAACGTCGGTGGTTCAAGTGGCTGGATAACTTCCGCCAGAAGATCGACTCATTCAAGAATTTCACACCTGAACAGCGCAAAGAGGTCTTGGCAGGTCTGCTGACATCCGTGGATGTTTTTATGATCGACAGCCAAACCCATTGGTTGGAACTCCAGTTCACCGTTCCGTTGGTGGATGATGAACTGGTCTACCGTGACCCATCCAATAAGAAGCTTGGCTATGCCATCAAGAACGGCATGACGACCTTCATGGTGGAGCTATCCCAAAAGTCCCACAGCAAAAAAAAACCAATCGAGACAACCACTTAAATGAAGGTCAAAAGGACTTTAGTCCGCCACCGTGGAGTAGTTTTGCAAGTGAGTAATTTTGACGATCTGAAACAAGTGGTCATGAACGGCCCCGGGTTTCAAGGAGGCTGGTTGGCTTAAGACATCAAAGATGTCGCGATCAACCCCGATTCGACGGGTTGACCAAAATCCAAGGCCAACCTGCGCTCGGGATGCTGCTAAGCACGATCAGATGGAAGCCATGAAGCGGCGGCTGATCACACTTTCCCGCGTACAACATAAAATCCCAATCTTCACAAGTTCTTTGAAACGCAGCATGAAGGCCTTCGTCATCGCGAATCGCATACTGGCGGGACGGCCTGGTCGAGGGGGCGGTGGCGTCTGCCTCATGATGCGTTGGAGGCGACGATGAGGCGCCGGGCTGGCAAGTCTAATCTCCATCGCCACTGGCGCGTCGCCCGACGCCAGGGTGAGCAGCGGATGCTGAATCTGCCGCCGGCAATCAAAGGCATGTTGTGGGCTGCCGCTTCCGGCCTGGTGTTGTGTACATTGAACACCATCGTGCGCAGCATCACGCTGAATCTGGATCCGTATCAGTCCCTGTTTCTGCGCTATTTCTGTGGCCTGATGGTGATGTTGCCACTGTTGCGACATGGCCTGGCACCTTACATGCCCAAGGACATCAAAGGCCAGTTCATGCGTGGCGCGGTGCACACGGTCGGCTTGATACTGTGGTTCACGGCGTTGCCCAAAATTACCTTGGCTGACATGACCGCACTGGGTTTCACGGGGCCGATCTTCATCATGCTGGGCGCGGCCTGGTTTCTAGGCGAGCCCATGCGGCGCGATCGCTGGATCGCCGCACTCATTGGTTTTTCGGGAGTGTTGGTGGTGGTGGCCCCCAAACTGACCGGCGATGCCGGGTGGTACACCTTGGTGATGCTGACCTCCTCGCCCATGTTTGCAGCATCGTTTCTGATCACCAAGGCCCTGACCCGCTACGAAAAACCAGGGGTCATCGTTTTTTGGCAATCGCTGACGGTGTCTGCATTTGCCTTGCCCCTGGCTTTGCTGCATTGGCAAAATCCCACAGGGATGCAATGGGTGGGGTTCGGCATTGCCGGTGTGCTGGGCTCGCTGGGGCATTACTGCATGACGCGTGCATTCCAGATCACCGATATCTCGGCCACACAGTCGTTGCGCTTTCTCGATCTTGTGTGGTCTTCGCTGTTTGGCTGGCTGGCGTTTTCCGACATACCCAGCTCTTCTACCCTGCTGGGTGCTTTGGTGATCCTGTTCTCCACGATCTGGATTGCGCGTCGTGAAAGTCGCGTCAAGCTGAAGCAGCCTGACAATACAGCCTGATTTTGGGGATCGAGTTTTGATGTACCGCACCGCCCTGGTTCTGTTTTCTGGGGGGCAGGATTCCACCACCTGCCTGGCCCATGCCTTGTCCCGTTATGAACGCGTCGAAACGCTGGGTTTTGATTATGGCCAGCGTCATCGCGTGGAAATGCAGGCGCGGCTGGTGGTGCTTTCACAATTGCGAGAAAAATTTCCATCCTGGTCGACACGCTTGGGGGAAGACCATGTGCTGGACCTCGCCGTATTGGGCCAGGTGAGCGAAACATCGCTGACCCGTGACATGGGCTTCAAGATGGCCGAGTCCGGTCTGCCCAACACCTTTGTGCCTGGGCGCAATCTGCTGTTCCTCACGCTGGCCGCCGCTTTGGCTTATCGACGGGATTTGCAAGTGATCGTCACGGGTGTTTGTGAAACCGATTTTTCCGGTTACCCGGATTGCCGTGATGACACCATGAAGGCCATGCAGCTGGCGTTGTCCCTGGGCATGGACAAGCGCTTTCTGATTGAAACGCCGCTGATGTGGATTGACAAGGCCCAAACCTGGCAACTTGCACATGACCTGGGTGCCGCCAGCGAGCCTGCCGGTCTGGATGCCATGGCCGGCGAGCGTCTCGTGCAGCTGATTGTGGAGCACACCCACACTTGCTACCTGGGCGATCGCGAACACCGTCATGCCTGGGGCTATGGCTGCGGCGCCTGCCCGGCGTGCGAGCTTCGCGCCAACGGCTGGCAAAAGTGGCGCCCTGTGTGAGAGGCGTCAGGCTGCGTTGGTGATGCCGCTGGCAACATGTCCGGCGGGGACATGGCGGGCGGCTGACTCGATGTGACCCGTCTGGTCGTCGAAGAAAAAATCGGGTTCGAATTCGCGCAGGAATTCGCCTTTCTCCAGCCCTCCCAGGAACATCGCTTCGTCGACCTCCACATCCCAGTTCATCAGGGTTCGGATCGCACGCTCGTGCGCAGGCGCGCTGCGTGCTGTCACCAGTGCGGTGCGAATGCGCATGCTGGGGGTGCCTTGTGTTTGCAGGCGATGCAAAGCCTCCAGCAACGGCTTGAAGGGACCCGCAGACAGGGGTTGGCTCGCCTTGTCTTTTTCGTGCTGTTGAAAAGCGCTCAGCCCCTGTGCCTGGTAAACCTGTTCCGCTTCGTCTGAGAACAGGACGGCATCGCCGTCAAAGGCGATACGGACTTCGGTCGGGTGTGCGTCGGAGGCATGGGCTGATTGAGGATAGACCTGGGCCGCTGGCACGCCGGCATCGAGCGCGGCGCGCACATCACTCAAATGGGTCGACAAAAACAGATTGGCATGCAAAGGTTTGAGGTAACGCCAAGGCGCCTGGCCTCGCGTGAAGCTGCCGCGCTGAATGGGCAAGCCGTAGTGCTGTGCGGATCGAAACACCCGCATGCCGCTGACAGGGTCGTTGCGCGACAGAATCACCACCTCGATGTGCTGGTTGCCGGCCTGGTTGAATGCCAGGAGTTTTTTCACCAAGGAAAACGCCACCCCCGGTTTGGCGGGCGTTTCGAGCCGATCAAGTTGCAGCTTCATGTAGGCGCGGTCGTCAGCCTGTTCGAAAACCATGTTTTCTTCTTCGAAATCGAACAATGCGCGCGAAGAAATGGCAACCACCAGCTTACCGTCCAGAGAAACGCTCATGCTCACCTCACCATTTGGTTCAACTCAATGATGGGGAGCATGACCGACAGCACGATCAGCATCACCATCCCTCCCATGGCCACGATGAGCAAGGGCTCCAGCAACGTGGCCAGCTGCAAGGCCCGGCGCTGCACATCGTTGCTCAACTGCGTGGCGGCACGTTGCAGCATCTCGGGCAACTGGCCGGTCTGTTCCCCCAGTCTGGCGAACATGGGCAGCAGGCTGGGCAGGCGTTTCTTCTGCGCCAGGGCCGAGCCCAAGGGTGCACCTTCGCGCACCAGGATCAGGGCATCAAGCATGTCGGCGCGCAACGCCTGGTTTGACAAGGTGTCTGCCGAGGCTTGCAAGGCTTTGAGAATTGGAACACCCGCACCTACCAGGGTGGCCAGAGTATTGGCAAAGCGCGCAGCGTTGTAGCCGCGGGCCAAACGACCCAGCAGCGGCAGGCGCAGCCATGCCGCATCCCAGCGCTGGCGAAGCAAGGGTTGGCGCAAGGCTGCTTTCAATGCGAGCCAACACAAGCCGGCCATGATCAGTCCCCACAGCCAGCCAATTTGCACCACATGGCTCACGCTCAGCATGAATTGGGTCAGCCATGGCAAGCTGCGCTGGCTGGCGGTGAACACGCCAGCCACTTGCGGCACCACCGAGGCCAGCAAGAACAGAATGATCAGCAAGGCCACGCCGCTCACAATGGCCGGATAGAGCATGGCCGCCATGACTTTGCTGCGCAGCGCCTGCTGGGCTTCCAGGTCATCGGCCAAGCGCGTCAGCACACTGCTGAGTTGCCCGCTGTGTTCGCCAGCACCGACCACCGCACGGTAAATCTCGGAAAACTCGCGCGGGTGTTGGGCCAGCGCCGTTGCGAAGGATTGGCCGGCATTGACGTCGGCACGCAGACTCGCCATCACATCCCGTTGACGCGGGGTTGCAGCGTCATCCAGCAGGGCTGACAAGGCGCGTTCCAGCGGCAAGCCGGCCTGGGCCAGGCTGGCCAGCTGGCGGGTCCAGATTGTCAGTGCCGCGGACGAAAAAGCGCGCGATGCAAACAACACCCTGTTCAGGCCATGCGCCTGCGTTGTTGCGGCTTGGACGGTATCCACCTGCAGGGGGATCAGACCTTGGGCGCGCAGCATGCTGCGGACCGCACGTTCCGAATCACCCTCGATCACGCCTTGCAGGTTCTGGCCCTGCGCATCCACGGCTTGGTAAGTGAAGGCGGGCATGGGCAGGCTTCAGTCGCGCGTGACGCGCAGCAGTTCTTCGCGTGAAGTAATGCCCTGGCTCACCAGGCGTTCCCCATCGTCGCGCATCAGGCGCATGCCATGGGCGAGGGCGCTGGCACGCAGTTGTGCTTCCGGCGCCTGGGAATGGATGAGGGCGCGCAAGTCATCATGGGTGGTGAGCAATTCAAAAATACCGGTACGCCCCTGGTAGCCTGCGTGATGGCAGTTGTCACAGCCAGCGCCATGGCACTCGGTGCACAGCTTGCGAACCAGGCGCTGGGCCAGCACGCCCAGCAAGGAGGAGCTCAGCAGGAATGGCTCCACGCCCATATCCGTCAGCCGCGTGACGGCGCTGGCCGCATCGTTGGTGTGCAGTGTGGCCAGCACCAGGTGACCCGTCAGCGAGGCTTGAATGGCGATTTGCGCGGTTTCAAAATCCCGGATTTCTCCGATCATGATCACATCGGGGTCTTGTCGCAGAATGGCGCGCAGCGCTTTGGCAAAGGTCAGATCGATGCGCGGATTGACTTGCGTCTGGCCCACACCTGCCAGCTCGTACTCGACCGGATCTTCCACCGTGAGGATGTTGCGTGTGGTGGCGTCCAGTCGTTGCAAGGCGGCGTACAGCGTGGTCGACTTGCCCGAGCCCGTGGGGCCGGTGACCAGGATGATGCCGTGGGGCTGCTCGATCAGTTTTTCAAAGCGGGTCAGCGTCTCGCCGGTCATGCCCACGGCTTCCAGCGAGAGACGGCTTTCGCTTTTGTCGAGCAAACGCAGCACGGCACGTTCGCCATGGGCGCTGGGCAGTGTGGAGACGCGCACATCAATGGCGCGCTGTCCCAGGCGCAACGAGATGCGGCCATCTTGTGGCAGGCGTTTTTCAGCGATGTCCAGGCTGGCCATGATTTTCAGGCGCGAAATCAAGGCTGCGTGCAGCGCGCGGTGGGGTTGCACCACTTCTCGCAAGCTGCCGTCCACGCGAAAACGCACACTGGAATGGCGTTCGTAGGGCTCGATATGGATGTCGCTGGCGCCATCGCGCGCGGCTTGCGTCAGCAAGGCGTTCAACAGGCGAATGATCGGCGCGTCGTCTGCCGCTTCCAGGAGGTCTTCCACGGCGGGCAGTTCCTGCATCATGCGGCTGAGGTCGGCATCGCTTTGCACTTCATTGACAACAGTGGCGGCGCTGGATTCGTGTTGTGCATAAGCGTCGCTGATACGCTGAGCGAGTTCGCCGTCGGCCAGTTGTTGAAAGCGCAGCACCCCGGTCTCGGCGTAGCGACGGGTGACCTCGCTCCAGGGCCCAGGCGGTGGGGACGTTCCGAACCAAAGCGTCATGGCCTGCCCATCGTCTTCCAGCAAGAGCTGGTGCGAACGGGCGAAAGCGTAGGGCAAAGGATGGCGCATGGTTACTTGCGTTGCCAGGTGGGGGCGTTGTTGGGGGTGGCTTTGGGCACGGGGGTGGCAGGCGCTGCGCCTAGGTCGGCTTGCGGCAAGGCCACATTGTTTTCCACTGGTAGCACGCCCGTGGGCGCCTTCTGCGAGTCTTGCTGAACCCCCAGCATCTGCTGGTAACGACCGCTGGAGAGGGCTTCGGTGGCGTTGGCGTCGCGCAGCACCACAGGGCGCAGAAACACCATCAAATTGGTTTTCTTGCGTGCCCGGGATTCGTTGCGGAACAAGGCGCCCAGGAAAGGAATATCCCCAGCGCCCGGTACCTGCGCCTTGTTGCCTGAATATTCATCGGACAACAATCCGCCCAGCACCACAATGGCACCGTCTTCCACCAGCACATTGGATTCGATGGAGCGCTTGTTGGTGATCAGGCCCGAGGTGGCGCCCACGGAGGAACTGTCCACACTGGATACCTCCTGGTAGATGGTGAGCTTGACCGTGCCAGTCTCGCTGATTTGCGGCTTCACCTTGAGGGTCAGGCCCACATCCCGCCGCTCAATGGTCTGGAAAGGGTTGACCGAACCATTCACTGTGTTGTTGTTCGTGTATTGGCCAGTAACAAACGGCACGTTTTGACCCACCACGATCTTGGCCTCTTCGTTGTCCAGCGTCAGCAAGGTTGGTGTGGACAAAATGTTGTTGTCCCCGTTTTGCTGCAGGAAATTGGCCAGAGAGCCCAGCACATACACGCCGTTGACATTGCGCGCAGAAAAGATGTTGAGGCCTTGGCCAGGCAGCACAGTGCCGCTGGCCCCCTGGGTCGACAGGTTCAGCAGGTTGTTGCCGCCCGAGCCGAAGTTGGTGCCCATGACGCCCACGGTGCCGCCCTTGTTGCCCATGACGTTTTGCCACTGAATGCCAAATTGAGACGCCTTGCTGGCATCGACTTCGGCAATCAGGCTTTCCACCAGCACCTGGGCTCGACGGCCATCGAGTTGGTCAATCACCGCACGCAGTTGCCGGTATTGAGGCTCGGGTGCCGTGATGATGAGCGAATTGGTCGCTGTGTCGGCTTGGATCTGGCCGCCCAGGGTGCTGCCGCTGCCAATGGAAGCTGACGTGCTCCCTGGGAGGGTGGGTGCAGTGCCAGGGGTCGTGGGCGGCGTTATCCCGGACGTGCTGCCTGGCAGGCTGACACTGGTTCGGTTCTCACCCGCCATGGCCGCACGCAGTGTGGCGGCGAGTTTGGTGGCATCGGCATTTTTCAGGTAGACCACGTGGATGTTGCCACTGGCGGTCTGGCTGGTCGGTCGGTCGAGTTTTTCCACCAGGCTGCGGACCTGGGCCAGACGCGTGGGGTTGGCCGCGCGCAAAATCAGGCTGTTGCTGCGCGGCTCAGCCACCAGGGTGGTTTTGTAAAGCGCGTCTCCCGATGCGCCAGGCTGGGGTGCTGCCGAGGGGCCCGAAGGGGCCGATTCGATCAGGCGCAACACCAGCGGTGCCAGGTCGACAGCGATCGCATGCGTCAAAGGAATCACCTCGGCATCCGATGCATTGGCCACATCCAGTGAGGCGATGATGCGGCCCAGTCGCTGAAGGTTGTCGGCATAGTCGGTGATCACCAGGGCATTGCTGCCTGGGTTCACGTTGAGGGTGTTGTTGGGGCTGATCAAGGGGCGCAGCACCGGCACCAGGTTGTTGGCGTTTTCATGCTGCAACCTGAAAATCTGAGTCACCACCTGGCCGCCACCGACCGCGTTGGCCGGCGCAGTCACGGTGACACTTCCGCCTTGCAATTTGGCATCGGCTTCAGGGACCACCTTGAACAAGCCATTGACTTCCACCACGCTGAACGATTGCAAGCGCAAGGCCGCCAGGAATTGGCCCCAGGCCACACCAGGGCTGACCGGCTTTTCGGTACTGAGGTTCATGGTGCCTTTGACGCGAGGATCCACCACCAGGTTGCGCCCCGTCAGCGTGGCCAGCGTGCGTGCCACTGCCTCGATGTCGGCGTTCACAAAATTCAGTGAAACAGGCTCGGCGGCAAGTGCTGTCCTGAGCTGCCAGGCGGGCATGGCTCCAATCAGTGCCAGGCACAGCATGGCAGTCGTCCAGGGGGTGCGAGAAAGAAGGCGGTGTGGCATGGTTATCCCAGTTTCAGGAGGGCTTTGGAGCCTTGGCGAGGGCCGAGCACGCTGAGCAGATTCGCCAGCACAGGCTCATCGGCAGGTGTGGCAGCCTGAGCCTCGCCTTGAAATTGCAAACGGTTGGCCACCCAGTGGCCTTGACCACGCAACTGCAGTCGCCCTTCCAGCGTGGTCAATTCCACACGGGGTTGCGGCTGGCTGTGCAAACTGACGCGGTAACTGCCCATAGGACGCAAGGTGGTCAATTGTGATGAGAAATTCTCCAGTTTCAATGAGAGCTCACCGGTGAATTGGAGTTGTTGAGGGGACCAGGTCAGTTGGAGTTGTTGGCCTTGCAGTGTCAATTGGCCTTGTGGCTGCACCGTGTTCCAGGGGGTGCCCAGACCGGATAACACGGTGGCAGGCAGGTTGAAGGGGGCGTCCGAGATGCGCAGCGACACATTCGAGAAGGTGGGGGTGAAGCGCCAGAGCCAGTCCTGTGCAAGGCAGCAATCCGCTTGCAAGCGCAGTTCCCAATCGGCATTCCACTGAGGATGCCATTGCCAACGCAGCCGGGAGGGCAGCGCTTGCGCGCCCAATGCCCCCGGTCCTGCACTCAGAACCACTTGGGCGGAACCCCGCCAGACAGTGCCCTGGACTTCCATCAACAGCACGCGGCCCTCAGTGGCGCGTGACACGGCGGTGCCGAGCCAGCTGGCGGGTGCATTCAACAGCAGGCTGAGCATGCCACCCAGCAGCATACCCGCGAGTGCCCAGCGCCAGGCGGACGGGGTGACCTGACGGAGCGTGGGCGCTGGGGATGTGGCCATGTCAGGACGGTCCACCGCGTGTGGGGAGTTGCAGCACCAAGGCGCCTTCCCAGGTGCCTTGGGGTGTGCGCTGCCATTGCGCTTCGATCACGCGTACCTGCGCGTTTTCGCGAAGGTTTTGCAACCACGAGGCCAGCACTGCCGGGGCCACGGCTTTGAAGCTGATGCTGACGCGCTCTTGATGTGCAGCGATTTGTGCCGATGGCAAGGCCTGGCGGGTCAGTGCCTGCAGAGTTCGAAAGGCTTCGTCGAGGGAGAGCGGCGTGCGTTTTTGCAAGGCCTGTGCCTGCATTTGCAGTTGCATCATCTGATGCCGCTCTTGGGTCAGTTGGGCCAGACGGGCATCATGCTTCAGCCAGAGCGATCCGGCCGGTTGCAACAGGAAGATCCATGCCAGAGCCATCAGAAGCAAGATGACGGCAGCCTGCAAACCACGCTGTTCTCGCGGGTTCAGGCTGCGCCATCTGGCGATCAGCTTTTGCTTCATCGGCGCCCCTCCCAGGTCAGCACCCAGTCCGGGCCTTGGGCGCGCCACCGGTAGCCTTGCCGTTGCAGGCTCTCCAGCGCTTGCGGGGATGGATTGTCCAGCCGCAAACCTTGCACGGTCAGCGCTCTGCCGTCATAACGCAAGCCTTGTGGTGCGGTGTCGGCGGGTAGCAGGTGGCCCAGTTGCGTCAGCAGCATGTCCAGATCGTCGGGCGATGCAGCGCCGCTTTGTTGACGCAACTGGTTCAGCGCCTGTTGCATCTGGCGCAGGGGGTCCACCACCACTTGAATCGCCGGAAAACTTTGTTGCAAGATGCGTCGCGACGATTCGGCAAGCTGCGCCAAGTGTTGTTGTGTCTGCGTAGCCCATACTTGGAGGCCGATCAATTGCGTGGCCAGCACGAGGCCCAGCGCCCAGCGTGCAGGTTGCCAGGCCGGCGCATGGCAGAGTTGCTGCCAGGAATGCAGCACACTGCGCCAGGTTCGCAGGCGTCGGCTTTGCGCCCATTCGCCTTGGGCCAGATCCCAGTCGCTCTGGCTGGCTTGCAACCAGCGTTGCGGCGCCGTTTGCAAGATCGGCTCTTGTCCGGTCAACTGGCGCAGGGGCGCCATCACCGCAGGCTCGGCCACGACACGCACATCATCTGGCCAATGGCTGGCATAAGCCGACCAAGCCGAGACGGGAAAACCCACCACGGCAGAGGGAAGGCAGGCCACCACTTCGGCGCGGTCTTCTGAGCCCAGCGCATGCAAGGTCGGAGCAGCCTGGTGGGTAGGCGTGAATTCCGGCACGATGCGTTGCACCACCCAGCCGGCCGCTTCCAGCGGTGCGAGTGCCGCCCTGAGCCATGCTTTGTCGCAGGTCACCACGCTGCTTGGGCCTTGCGTGGTGGCCGGGGCGAGCACCCAATGCAGGCTATCGGCCTCTTGCAAAACCTGATCTTCCAGGAGACCTTGCAGCACTGCCTGCCTGCGTTGTGGCGGTACAGGGGGTAGCGTGGCCACATGCCATGACAGTTTTTGCCAGGGCACCACCGCCACCACTTCTCCGCCAACGCGCGGCAGGCGCGCGGCAGGACATTGCCCGGAAGATTGCACGCTCAGGCCATCGGCGCTCACGACATAAGCCGGATCGTCTTGGGGCAGGAGGGGCAAGGCAATGATCAGCATGAGGAAATCATTGTAAAGAGCCCTGAACCCCGCGTTCACGCGAAAGCAGGCGAACGTCCACGCCCTCACGTTGTACCGTGGTTTTTTCCACCAGCAGGCTGCTGTCCAGCCGGATCTGACCGGTGATTTCGAAGAACCTGCTGGACACGCTGTGCCGGTTCTCCAGCAGGTTATTGCTCTGGCTGCCCAGGGCTTGGCGCGCTTCTTCCAGGCTGGCCCAGGGACGATTGGCGCGTGCACGCACCAGGCGCTGGGCATCGGCGTAATCCAGCGTGGACAGGCAGGCGTACAGCACTTCGGCACTGGCGGTGTTGATATTGACCGTGGTGCGCTCGGGGAGCCACACCACATGCTCCTGGAGTTTTGTGAGCGTGGCGGCTGGTACCCCAAGCCAGGCGAGTTGGCGCAATCTTTGAGGGGGCAACGGTGCACTGGGCAAGGCGTCTTTCGCAGGAGCGCGGCTTTGGCGCAGACCTTCGGCCAGACTGAGCAGTTGAGCGGGGGGCAGACCCAGCACATCCCACAGTTTGGCGAAAGCGGCCATGTCGGCAGCCGACAGTTGGTCGTTGTTCAGCAAATTGGCCACGTTCAGGCGCGATTGCAGATCGATGATGCGACCGGACAGAAACACCTGTGCGGCCAAGGCATCGCTTGCATCGCTGCTGAAGCCCGGTTGAGCTGACAGGAAGCTGGAGAGTCGTGCTTCTTGCAAAGGCAGCGCCCAGGGTTCGCCCAGATGGTCATGGGTGCTGGATTTGCTGTCCTCTCGCAACACCAGGCGTGCCCAGTCCATGGCACCATTGAGCAGCCATGCCGATTGTTGCTGTTGCCGTTCTGCGGATTCGACCTCGAAGGTGCGCCATTGCTGCCACATGGCGCCTGCGGCCAGGAAGGTGACCAGGGCCACCGTGAGCATGGCGCTCAGCAAGGCCATGCCACGTTCGCTGCGGGGACATGCGCGTGGTTTCATGAGCGTGGGGCCGAGAAGCTGGGGCGGACCCAGTCCAGCGTGAGGGTGCCGCGAATCCTCGCCGTGTCTGGCAAATTCAGCACCAGGCGAATGCCATCGGGAATGGGGTCGGTGATTGCGCCAGTGGTCGTGCCAATACTGGACAGCGGGTTGCTCCAACTGTCTCCCCGGAAGTAGAAAATCTGCCACCCCGTCAAGGGAAACAGCGGCGTTTCCTGGGCGCGCAAGGCGGTGCCTGCGTTTTCACCCCATTGGGCCGCGTCTTGCCAGGCCTGCGTCAAGCTGGCGCGATCACGCACTGGCGCGGACTGCCATCGAAGCCATTGGGGAGAGGTGTCGTTGCGCAGCGTCCAGCCCACCACCCACAGCCCTGCATCGCTGCCATCGGTCTGGGGTGTGGTGCTGCGACGCAAAATCCGCAGCACCCGGCCATCCCAGTCCACGCCATGGCCATCCTGCCATCCAGGCAGCGTGGTGGCGGCATCCAGGTCGGCACGCCATTGTGCCAAGGCAGTTTGGACCACGGCCACATCGTCGACACGGGTTTGACTGGCCTCGCGGGCGCGCACCATGCCGTCCAGGCCGCGCCAGCTCAGCCCTGCCATCAGGGCCAGGCCCACCAGCGCCACCAGCACTTCAATCAGGGTGAAGCCGCGGGCCTTGCGTGGGTTCATTGGCGCCCCAGCACGGTGGTGACGCGCAGCAAGGGGGTGCGCTCAGCGAATACCTGGGCATCGATGCGCCGAAACCCCGGATTGGGTGTGGTTTGCACCTGAACGCGCACCCTCAAGGTCTGTGCGCCTTGCAAGCAGGTTTGCTCGGACTCGCCGATGCCGGGCAACTGGCGTGACAGGCGTTGGGCGTTCAAGGCGTTGTTGGCGCAGATTTGTGCCAGCAACATCTGACTTTGGCGTTGCGCGTTGTCGCTCAGCGTGCCGCTCGCTTTGAGGCCTGTCATCAAGGCCAGGGCCACGATGCCCAGGGCCACCAGCACCTCGATCAGGGTGAAGCCCTTGGCAGGCCTGCTGGCGTGGATGCGACTCATGGCTGAATGGCAAAAGGACGCAGGCCTTGCGTGCCGATCTGGATGCGTGCCTGTGCATCCAGGGTGTGTTGCAGGCGCATGTTCTGGGCGGGAAGAATGGGCTCCGGCCCCAGGACCAGCTCTGCCGGTACGGCTTGTGTTTGCGGGTGCAACCAACGAAGTTGCGGTTGTGCCAGTGTTACCGCAGGCAAGCCCAGCACGGTGAGACCATCAGGTTGAACCAGGGCACGCACCGGCAAGCCCTGGCTGCGTGCCTGGCCGCGCGCAGCCTCCAGCCACGCCACCACGCGCTGTGATTCTTCCTGCAATTGCTGTTGTGGTGTGCTGCGCAGTGCCAGTGCCACGCCCGCACTGCCCAAGGCCACCAAGGTCAGCACCACCAACAACTCCAGCAAGGTGAAGCCTCGCTGGTCTGAAGCCATCCCGCTCAGGCGCATCTGCTCATTGCCAGCTGCCAATGTCGGCATTGCGTCCTTCGCCACCGGCCTGGCCGTCAGCACCGAAGGACATCACATCCACTTCGCCTTTGAGGCCTGGGGACAGGTACTGGTAGGGCCGTCCCCAAGGGTCGTTGGGCAGCTTGTCCAGGTAGGGCTTCCAATTCAGGGGAGCGGGCCCGGTCGTGGGTTGTGTGACCAACGCCTGCAAACCTTGTTCGGGGGCAGGATAGCGCTGGTTGTCCAGGCGGTACATCTTCAGCGCTTGCATCAGGTTGTTGACATCGGTGCGTGCGGCCGTGACCCGGGCATCGTCGGCGCGGTTCAGCACATTGGGCACGATCAAGGCGGCCAGTACGCCGATGATGACCAGTACCACCATCAATTCGATCAAGGTGAAACCGCGGGCGCGGCGTTGTGCCTGGCGCAAACGGGTGCGAGAAAGAGGCAGCTTGTTCATGGGGGCTTTCAAAGAGCGAATGCTGTCGATGATAATCCTCTCATCATGACAGTTTCCACCTCGCCAACGCTTTCCGCCGCAGCCCTCTGGCGCTTGCGAGTCGTGACGTTTGCGCTGGCCGCGCTGGCGGCGGGTTCCGTGGTGTTTTGGGTGCTGAAGCTTGGCAGCTCCAACCCGACACCCGTGGATGCCGCCACGCTTTCAACGCTCGACTCCGCGCGCATGGATGCGCAGGCCGTGGCACGCGCCTTGGGCGCCTCCCAAACCAGCGATGTCGCCCCGCGCGTGCTGCCGTCGCAGCGCTGGGTATTGACGGGTGTGGCACGTGCCGGCACCACGCAAGGCGTGGCACTGATTGCTGGTGAAGGCCAACATGCCAAACCGTATCGCTTGAAGGCGCCACTGGAAGAAGGTTTGTACCTCGTGGGCTTGGAGCCTCGCATGGCCCATCTGGGGCCCACGCCCGATGGGCCCGTCAGTATGACCCTGGAGTTGCCGAAATTGCGTGAGCGCTGATCAGCGCTGCAAGAACAGCCGGTACACCGGGTTCTGCGTTTCTTCCACGCAGGGATAGCCCAGGTTTTCAATGAACTGCTTGAACGCGACATTGTCTGCGTGTGGCACCTGCAAGCCCACCAGAATCCGTCCATAGTCGGCCCCCTGGTTCCGGTAATGGAACAGGCTGATGTTCCAGCCAGGACGCATGGCCGACAGAAATTTCATCAGTGCACCAGGGCGCTCTGGAAACACAAAGCGCAGCAGGCGCTCATCATGCGCCAGCGCGGAGGCGCCGCCCACCATGTGGCGGATGTGTTCTTTGGCCAGTTCATCGTGCGTCAGGTCCAGTGCCTGAAAGCCATGCTTGCTGAAGTGTCCTGCGATCTTGCCGCTCTCGCCTTTGCTGGTGGTGGTCAGGCCGACGAAGACATGGGCCTTGTGCGCATCGCTCATGCGGTAATTGAATTCAGTCACATTGCGTGGCGACTTGCTGCCACCAAAAGCGGGCAAATCGCCAATCAGGGCGCAGAAACGCTTGAAACTGCCGCGCTCCTCGGGGATGGTGACAGCGAACAATGCCTCGCGTTCTTCACCGACTTCGGCACGCTCGGCCACAAAGCGCAGACGGTCGAAGTTCATGTTGGCGCCACACAGAATGGCGGCATAGGTTTTGCCCTTGGTCTTGTGCTGGGCAACATATTGTTTGATGGCTGCCACGGCCAGTGCGCCGGCTGGTTCCACAATGCTGCGGGTGTCCACAAACACGTCTTTGATGGCCGCACAGACGGCGTCGGTGTCCACCGTCATGTAGTCGTCGACCAGTTTGCGAGAAATGCGGAAAGTTTCCTCGCCCACCAGTTTCACGGCGGTGCCATCAGAAAACAGCCCGACATCGTTGAGCGCGACGCGCTTGCCTTTCTGTACCGACTGCATCATTGCAGACGAGTCGCTCATTTGAACCCCGATCACTTTGATTTCCGGACGCACGGCCTTGATGTAATTGGCCACCCCTGAAATCAGGCCGCCGCCGCCGATGGCCACAAAGACCGCGTCAAGTGGTCCTTGGTGCTGGCGCAGCATCTCCATGGCGATGGTGCCTTGCCCGGCGATCACATCGGGATCGTCAAAGGGATGGACAAAGGTCAGTCCGTGCTTCTTCTCAAGCTCGACCGCGTGCAAATAGGCATCAGAGTAGCTGTCGCCATGCAACACCACTTCGCCACCCAGGGCCTTCACCGCCTCGATTTTGACGGCAGGCGTGGTGACTGGCATGACGATGATGGCCTGTGTGCCCAGCTTGTGTGCGCCCAGCGCAACCCCTTGCGCATGGTTGCCAGCAGACGCACAGATGACGCCTTTTTTCAGTTGTGCATCAGACAACTGCGCCATCTTGTTATAGGCGCCTCGCAGCTTGAAACTGAAGACGGGTTGCTGGTCCTCGCGCTTGAGGAGAACCTTGTTGTGCAGCCTGCGACTGAGGTTCTTGGCTGGCTCCAGAGGCGTTTCCTGCGCCACATCGTAGACCCGCGCGGTCAGTATTTTTTTGAGGTAGTCGGCGGGGTGAAGGTGGGCGGAGGCTTTGGACATGGAGGGATTTTAGGGGACGGGAGAAGTAAAAAACCCTGCCACGTTGCCGTGGCAGGGTTTGAGGTTTTAATTCTTGGCTAGCTTGCGCTAGCGTGGGGATTAGAAGCCGACTTTGTAACCGATGGCGGTACGGGTACGCTTGACATCAGTACCGTCGATGGTCGAAGCGGCGGGGATGATGCCTGCGTCGTCCTTGATGGACTC
>JACCDX010147447.1_pt1 | contig 15941 bp, 18 predicted proteins | sample 7449681 | NCBI WGS metagenome assembly JACCDX01 (sample SAMN15323450, study PRJNA562643) | freshwater metagenome | isolation source: river surface water | place: USA:Blue River Watershed | collected 2017-08-18 | reverse complement strand
TGCATTAATTTGAATCTTTCCGAATTGCCAAAAGGCAAGAAGGTAACAACTAATCGCTCAATGATCAGAGCCACCTTCGACAAGAAAGGATTGGCTTATGCCTCTGAGCTTTCCTTACAGAATATGCAAGATATGCTTCCGATTCTAAAGTGGAATGTCCAAAATGGAATTTACTTTTTTAGAGTCTCGTCCAATCTGTTTCCTTGGGCTTCTGAATATAAGATGGAAGAGTTACCAGACTATGCTAAAATTTTAGCTACCGCCCAGTCTGTAGGAAGGTTTGCGACAGAAAATGGTATTAGACTTACCTTTCATCCCGGTCCTTTTAATAAGTTGGCATCATCCTCTGAGTCTGTAATTAAAAATACAATTACGGATTTGGAAATTCACGGAACCATTTTTGATATGATGGGCCTAAGCAGAACTCATTATAACAAGATTAATATCCATGTTGGTGCAGCTTACGACTCCAAGAAGGATGCTCTAGAACAGTTTTGCAGAAACTTTGACAAGTTATCTGATTCCGTAAAGTCTAGACTAACGGTTGAGAATGATGATAGGCCAGCCCTCTATTCTACCCATGAACTCTATGATGGAGTTTTTAAAGTAATTGGGGTTCCAATCGTTTTTGACTATCATCATCACCGCTTTAGAAACGATGGAGAATCAGAGTTAGAAGCCCTAGAAGTGGCCCTCTCTACTTGGTCAGGAATCAGGCCGGTTGTGCATTATTCCGAGTCAAGGTCTGATGAACTCTTAGATAGAAAGATTGCTCCCAATGCTCATTCTGATTATATCTACAACAAGATCAACACCTACGATAAAGAGATTGATATCATGATTGAGGCCAAAATGAAAGAGTTGGCATTAATTAAGTATCGAAACACCCATGGAGTATCAAATGCTTAAGCAAGAAGTTAATCAAAATGTTAACTCTCTAGTCAAAAGATTCTTTCGAGGAAATCCTGTCCTAAGTTATAATCCGATTTTGGCCGGAGGCTTTCCTCTCGCTCTCTGGAAGTTATCCAGACTTTATGATACTCCTCAAAGATGGGGCGAACTCGAAAGGGCATTGTTTGGAAATTCTCATAAAAAGTACCATCATCGTCCTGAATTCGGAGATATTGATATTTGGTTTGAAGAGGATTCAATCTTGAATCACCCCTGCAATAGTAGGCTAAAAGAAGCTCTACTTGGTCAGCATAAACACGATACCTTTCAAATGGTAGGTTCTAATTACAAGTCTGAGCTAGCAAATTTTGCTACATTGCATGGCCTGAAAACCACAAAGTTTGCAAATACATTCAGCATATCAACTCCAGATGTTCCATTTGCCACAAAAAATGTCCTTCAGTTTATCAAGCATACTCCTGCTTCGGTAGAAGATTTGCTATCTAGTTTTGACCTTACTCTGTGTAAGGTAGCTTGGAAAGATGGCACACTGTATTACGATGAAGCTGTAGAAAAAGACTTTGAAAATTTCGAGCTTTCTATAAATAATAAAGCTCCATATTCCGCTGAGAGCATTTATAGCAGGATGCACAATGCTAATCGTGCCTTTAAATACTCTTTAAGATATTCTTTGGACTTCAACCAAGAGATGTCTGATATCATCTTCTCTATGTATGTAGAGGCTAAAGATGTGGAGCCAAAAGATTCCCCTCCTACTCCTGTTAATCCTCCTGTTAATCAGAGTGTTCATACGGTAAACATCCTACCTCCAGCAAATATAGCAACTCCTCTTGCTGGAAGTGTGGGCGGAAATTCTGTGTGCCCTGTCATTTCGATTCCATCTATTGTTACCGCTGGAGCTATTCATCCTTATGGAAAAAACTGGAAGGCTTCAATGCAAGCTGATACCCTACAGCAATTCTTGAATAACTATTCGTATTTCATGAAAATGAAAAATTATAAGAATGAGTACGGACTTTACCTTCTGGATAAAGTTGATAAGTTTCCAAGCCTGAAAAAATCTCTAGATTCTTCAAGTCCGGAAATCATTGATTATGTCTTACCATACGGATTTTAAAACATGTCTCTCCATGCCCATCCTAAAATGGAAAGAATTTCATGGCAGGAAGTTTGGATGGGATTTGCAGATCTAATCTCTCAGAGATCAGCAGATCCCAAATATAAGGTTGGAGCCATTATAGTCGCCTCAGATAATACTCAGGTGTTGTCCGTAGGATACAATGGAGATCATAAGGGTGGCCCTAATATCAGAGATAGTCTGGAGTCTGGTGGCTCGGGATTTATCCATGCCGAAATCAATGCCTTAATCAAGTGTAATTATCATACCTTCCAGGATAAGATAATGTATGTGACACTTTCCCCGTGTCTAGCCTGCGCCAAGGCTATTATCAATGCTGACATTAAGACCGTCTTTTATAAAGATGAGTACCAGGATCAATCTGGCATTGAGCTTTTACGAAAGTTTGGAATCAACACTATAAAATATAATATTTAGGTTGACTCAGCTGCCTTGCGATTAAGGTGATCGTGAGGAATAAATGTCAGCACCAAAAATTATAGGATATAAAGTAAGGAATACTAAAACAGGACTCTACCTCTCCTCTCTTTCCAGGAGGACCTGGACTAAGTGTGGCAAAACATGGTCTAGAAGAGCAGATGTCTTTAGGACCATTAGGGCAGTCCACTCTGGAATGGATCTCGATACAGATAGGTCATCATATTTTGATGATATATCCAACTGGGAATTGATAGAATTGGTAGAGGCCTCTTCTGTGCCTATTATATTCCATATGGATAAGCTGGTAAAATAAGCGAGTTTAATCCATTAGAAAATTTGTTGACCTCCAATACATCGTGCATATACTAGATTTACCGGGGATGCCCGGAAAACACCAAACCAAGGAAAATGTTGTGAGAGAATATAGTATGCCATTAAATCCAGTTTTTGATGAATTTGATTGTTTTCACCTTCAAGATTTCGATTCAGGTGATGCAATTAGAGTTAGAAAAGATGGACAACTCATTAGAGGAGAGGTTGTAAGAGTTGACAACTCTCAGCGATTAATCATTTATCGTACTGCCGAAAGCATGAGGCAGACGGCTACGGTTGATGAAATCGTATCTCTGGAGCCTCCAATCAGAGGCTTCTTGCGTTGAGTGATACTAAGGCTCAATTAGAAGTAGAGCAGATTAAAGAGCTTCAATTTCTTTCTAAGGAAGAAAAAGAGGCTTTAAATAAGTATTATCTTCAGTTGAAATTTCAACTTCCAAACGAAGATGGAACTTATACCATTCCTAATTGGGGTTTAGATCTAAACCTTGTTCTAGAAAATCATTAGAGGATATATTATGTCAAACAAAGAAGAAACAAAGTCACAAACCAAAACAAACAAGAAAGTTATCAAGATTTTTACTCAGGAGGACTGAAATGACCATTCGTCGCACTTACTCTACCAAGAATATTCGCCTCGCTCTCACAAGGGGTGATGCAGCTAAGAAGGCTGGTTCCAATCATCTTTCAATCACGGTTCCATCCGAAGATTGGCGAGTTGGAAATCAGAGCATTTCGATGACAATTCGCGATGCTCAGGCTCTTCGTAATTTTCTAAATCAGCACCTAGACTGATTTAATTTAAATTTAAAACGAGTCCACGGAATGTAATATTTCGTGGACCTTTTCCTGTTGGAAAAAATATGCGCCAAGTTCATTGGGTTTCTCAAACTTCTGATGCTAAAACAGGCAAAGTTGTTGCCTCCTACTCTCCCATGGATACCTGTCCCGATAGCTGCACCTTTAAAGAGGGAGGATGCTATGCTTGGGGCCTCTTCTATCTTAAGGTCTTGGGAAAGAAAATTCAGAATGGAACCATAAAGATTAAGAGTCTTGCTACCGCACTAAGCGAAAGAACACATGACTGCAAAGTGGTAAGGCACAGGGTAGCTGGAGACGTAGTTGGTGATGTAATTCCCACTCTAGAAGAGTGCTCTATGGTGGAGAGTCATGGTTTGGTCAATATTGGCTATACTCATGCTTGGAAGAATGATGAAGCTCAACCGCTAAAAAAGTGGTTTAGAGCATCATGCAATACAGTAGAAGAAGTCTTTGAAGCTCACGCTAAGGGGTGGACCACAACTCTTGCAGTTCATGGCTCTAACATTCCTAAGAAGCTAAAGAAGATGGACCTAACATTCATCAAGTGTCCTGCTAGACACGGCGTGGAGGGAAAGAAAGACATTACCTGCAATGACTGCACACTATGCAAGGTAAGCCCCACTACGCAGGGCACAGTTGTTATGTTTGAGGTTCACGGAAATCATAGCACCATTAAAAACGCAACATCTAAGTCTGCCAACATTGGAGATATTCTTGCCATCTAAACCAGTTCTAGTTCTAGATGCTTATAACTTGATTCACCGTTCAAGATTCGAATGGGGAGGAGGATTGGCAGATGGTGAAAATCAGATTGTTTATAATTTCTTTAGATCCCTAAAGTCTATTGTAGATCAGTTTGAGCCATCTAAAATTTACTTTGTTCTGGATGGAAAGCCTGTTGCACGTATCGAAGCCTTACCTTCATACAAAGAAAATCGCAAAGTAGATCTAGATGATCCAGACATTGCTGCTTATTGGGAATCTTTTCATGCTCAGAAACGAGAAATTATTTCGTCAATCAAGCAGCATTACCCAATTACCACGGTGTATCATCCGCATTTCGAGTGTGATGATTTAATTTATCATATTATTGATACTGTCATTCCTAGGGAAAAACAGATTGTGATTATTTCATCTGACTCAGACTTCATTCAAATTATCAACACATTTGATAATGTGAAGTTATTTAATCCCGTAAAGTCAGATTATAGAGAGAAAACTCCTTACGATTATGTAGCCTGGAAGGCTATGGTCGGAGATAAGGCGGATAACATTCCGGGAGTTAGGGGTATTGGAAAAACAAATGCCACAAAGATTCTCTCTGATTCAGAACTTCTTTCTAAGAAAATGGCAGATGCTAACTTTGTATCGCAATATAACCATAGTTATTCTTTAATTAAACTTTCCTCTCTAAAAGAAGAGGATAGTTGCGGTATTATCTTTACTGAAAGTAATCAATTTGATTCCGCATCTGTGCTGGAATCTTTCAAGAATTGGGGTTTTAACTCTATGACTAAAGAGAGTTACTTCCTAAATTATACTCAGGTTTATAATACCGTTGGAGAATGAATGCAGTCAGTAACAATTAGATGTGAATATATTTGGCCCTCTGCAGAACGACAAGGGCAACTCCACTCTAAGACTAGGGTTATAGATTTTAAAACAGAAGATCCTTCCAACTGGAATATCTCACTAGATGATATTCCAGCTTGGTCTTTTGATGGTTCTAAAACTGGGTATTCAACCAAGGATGATTACCAGCTATTGCTGAGGCCAATTTTTGCATCAATTGATCCGAACAGAAAGAACTCTATTTTAGTTTTATGCGATGTGTTAAACACAGACTTTACTCCGCATAATCTTAATTATAGGTCACAGCTAATTGACTCGGTCTTAAAGACTCACAGTCAGGTGCCTCTAATTGGGTTTGGACAAGAATTTAGGATTAGAACCGCTTCTGCCAGTCTTACCAATACCCACGGGCACTATCATTCACAGGTTGGCGGTAGATTGTCGGAACACAGGGAGATTGTAGAGGGTCATTTAAATTCCTGTATTTCTACTGGAATCTCAATCGACTGTTCTCTGTCAGAGGATGCAGAAGATAAGTGGCAGTATCAAATTGGTGGCCCCAAATTAAATGCCGTTCAAACCTGTGACCAGCTTCTTGTGTCTAGATTTATTCTTATGAGAATGGCAGAAAATTCCAGGAGTCATATAGAATTCTGTAAAGACGATTCTTTAAACATTACAATCTCAACCCATGAGATGCGAGAGGCAAAGGATTCTGGCTTAATCTTCTCTCTAGCAGAGAGAATTTGCTCGCCATCTTACAAATTTGTTGTATCTTCAGTTTATGGAACAACCGGAAGCAATCTTTTGCCCGATAGATTTAGCTGTACTTCCTCCGATGTTGAGGTAAGAATTCCATGGTCAGTTCAGACTATGGGCTCTGGGTATCTAGAGGATACAAGACCATCTTCCGGTTCTGATCCATACTTAATTACCAAAGCTCTCATTGATACGGTCTGCGGTGAATGATGTCTCAAGATATCATAGAAAAGTATAAGATACAAAAGATTTACTCTTACTCAGAAGTAAGAGAAGGAAATAAAATATATTTTGGATGGATTGATGGCGGAACCCTAAATGAAGAGTGGATAATATTATCAGCACCATCCTCCTCTAAAGCATCAGATTCCGATAAGGAATGGTCCTCTAAAGAAGGGGTTACCGCATCTAATCTTTCCGATTATATCAAGTGGTTCGAAGCCACTTGTTCCACTAAGGTCGAAGATTTCTATACTATTTGGTCTAAGAATAAATCTGGACTAGAGCTATTCCAAAAAAATAAAAACCCCTCATATAGAGAGGGCGAGGGAGAGTTCTTAATAAGACTGGCAGATTTAATTCTAAATAAAAAGAAATTTACTCAATTCGGAAGAACTTATAAGTTAGTTAACATATCAGAATGAACTGACTGCACTTATTCACCGCAATCTAATGGCACATTTAGCCAAAAGTTTCCGGTGATTTTTTTTATATGTTCTACCCCTTGACGCCTTCTAAAATGTGATTATATTGCTGGTGCGGGAGACGGATCTAATAAGCATAGCCTAGTCTTATAATGGTTTCTCGTCCAATAACCCGCCAAGAAGTCCTAAATTCTTTTGGAGATTACCTAACTGCCTAGAGCTGATAGTCTCAGCAGATTCTTCCACCGATGTTTGCTCATCAGTCTCTACCTCTTTAGATTCCAGATTTTCTTCGCAAATAGTCCTAACTTCATCTTTTAGCTCTCCCCAAAAACTTGATTGAGCATAGGACCTTGCTATATCTCCTCCGAAGATGGAGAAGTTAAATCCATGGAAAAAAAGATTTGAGAATACCTTTTGAGCTATCCAGGCGGATATTTTCTTAATTCCTTGTCCGAAGATACCGGCAACCAAATTCATTATTGGTAGTGGACCATCCAACATTCCTACCAAGAGTTGTAATACATCAACAAATAAAAACCAGATGTTTACAATTACGGAGAATCCGTCAGACCAAAAGTGAGATGCGACATGGATGATTGTAACAATCTCATACAAATCCTCCGGAGAATCTCTGTGTTCCTGAATCTTCTGCTTAAGAACTTCCTTGATTTTAGTTGGATCATAAACATCGCCAACTTCTAATTCGTACTTGGACAAAGGTAATTGTTCTACAATCTTTTCGTAATTATCAAAAGCTTCTTTTATATTTTTAACAACAATTTCTAGATCAGTATAAAATTGAAACAAGGTAGATTTAAATAAAATAAAGATTGTTGTACCTACGATTCCCCAATCTTTCCAATTCTTCAGATCACCTGCCATAATTCCTTTGAGACTTTCTTCTGATTTTTCCAGAATCCCTAACCATGTAGAGTGATAGCTTGCTACCATCTTTGGATTATCCAACAGGGTTAGAACCTCTTGCCACTCTGACGTTTCTCCAGTATCCTCTGAGGCACCTTCTTCTGCTTCATCTGGAGTAATCAGAGATCGAATTCCACCTGTAAAAGCTTTCTTCGTTAGTGACGATTCGCTTGTTGCCAATCCTTTTGATTGGAGGGAAAATGCTTCGATTAAATCATAATCACTGATTTTATCTCTAAAATTCTTCATAAATAACTCTCAAACTATAAATAACTATTAGCAGAAGGAATCCAAAATGGCTAAGCTAGATGAATTTCGTGACCTTGTAGACCGCTTCGATGATCCTGAGATTCTAAATCAAGGACTCTCCCTTGTGAGGGACTTGATTGAAATCAATGAAATGAGGAATAAAATTTCAAAGCTGGAATCTTCTTTAACTCAGGAAGGTAGGGCAATCTTTTATTTCTTTGCATCTTCTCTAGATGAAGATGAGTTGATCTTTGCTGCAGAAAGAATTTCAGGAAGGCTTAAGAGAATGACTCCCACAGAGAAGAAGGAATGAAAAGAGTTATAATCTCAGATACCCATATTGGGTCAAAATATTATAAAGCAGAGTCTCTTGTCTCCTTTTTGCGCTCAGAGAGTTACGACCAATTGATCTTGGCCGGAGACATTATTGATTTTATCAAAGTTCCGACATTTACAGAGTCTCTCACAGAGGTTCTTACTTCGATTGATTACACCAAAGAAGTAATCTACATTATTGGAAATCATGACATATCATTCCTTGGTCTTGCAAATACTGAGATGTTTGGGATTAAATTTCTAGAGTCTTATGAGTTTGAGGAAGCAGGAAGAAGGTTTAGAGTGGAGCATGGCGATCAATATGATACTCCCATGTTTAGCAAAGGCTACTTAATTAAGTTAATTTCTTTGCTTCAAGATTTTGTTGAAAGAACATCTAACTTGAACCTCGGGTCTTGGTGGTCATCCGTTCAAAATAGAAAGAGAAAGCTCAGAAGCATTTGGGATATTTTGTCCAAAAACTCTAATGCAGACGTTTTAATTCTCGGTCATTTTCATCGACCTGAACTAATCACTTGGTCAAATGAACTTGGAGAAACCAAGACTTATGTAAACTGCGGAGATTGGGTAGAGCATCAAACTTGGGTGTCGATTGACGATGGAAATGTAGAATTGAAAAAATTTTCATAAAGCCATTTGACTTTCACTTGTCAGTCCGGTATAGGGTACTATAACATATGTCGGATAGACACAATATATACTTAACAAGGATAACTAAGGAGATTTACAATGGGCAAAACAGTTAAATTTAATACCGAAGCTAGAGAGGGTCTGCAAGAGGGAGTTAACATCCTTGCTAATGCCGTTAGAGCTACTCTCGGTCCTCGTGGTAGACATGCGGCTATCGAGCGTGGTTTTGGTCCTCCACTTATTACTAAGGATGGAGTCACAGTCGCTAAGTCAATTACTCTAGATGATCGTATTCAGAATATGGGAGCCGAACTAATTAAGTCTGTGGCTTCTTCTACAAACTCTCTCGCTGGCGATGGAACTACTACTGCAACCGTCTTAGCCCAAGCCATTTACAATGAGGGAGCTAGAATGGTTGCGGCAGGTCACAATCCAGTCCTTATTAAGAGAGGGATTGATAAGGCTGTGGAAGTTGTAGTTTCTACTCTAAAATCTAGAGCACAACCTGTTCATCCTAATTCAATCAAGGACGTTGCAGTTATTTCTGCCAACAATGATCAAGCCCTTGGAAGTCTTATTGGTGAGGCTGTAACTAATGTTGGCAATGATGGTATGATTTCGGTTGAAGAAGGAACCGGATCTGAAACTCGCGTAGAGTATACCGAGGGTGTCTCCTTTGATAGAGGTTATATCTCTCCAACCTTCTCTACAAATCTAGATCGCCTGACCGTTGAATTTGACAACCCCTTTGTGCTTGTTTATGACGGAAAGATTTCTAGCACTTATGATATTCTAAAGATTCTAGAGGAAGTTTCTAAAGTTAATCGTCCCATTTTAATTATAGCTCAAACTGTTGATGCAGAAGCCTTACAGACTCTCATTCTCAATAAGGCCCGTGGTGCCCTAGCCTGTTGTGCAGTTAAAGCTCCCGGATTTGGAGATTACAGAAGGGATTTGCTGGGAGATATTGCGATTGCAACTGGAGCTGAATTACTTTCTGCTGGCGGAACTAAGGCTCTCAAAGATGTAACTCTGGCTGAATTGGGCAAAGCAAGAAGGGTTCTTGTAACAAGAGAGGAAACCACTATCGTAGATGGTGCGGGAACCGATGAAGATGTAGAGGGAAGAATTAGGGCTATTAAAACCCAGCTTGGAGATACTACTGATGTGGTCGATGTAACTCACCTTAAGCAAAGGCTTTCTATGCTTTCGGGTTCCGTTGCTGTATTTAAAGTTGGTGGAGTCTCTGAGGCAGAGGTAAGGGAAAAGAAGGATAGAGTTGAGGATGCTATTAACGCTGTTAGAGCAGCGATTGACGAAGGAATTGTGTCAGGAGGAGGCTCATCCCTTCTTCATTGTCTGCCTGCACTAGAGAAGCTAAGGTTGGATAGAGACTTAATTACAGAGGAGTTGATTGGAATCGACGTTGTTGCTAAAGCAATTAAAGCTCCATTCAGGCAGATTTTGGACAATGCTGGTATGGAATATTTCTCTTACCTAGATAAAATTGTTGAAGCAGGAGGTTATGCCGGATTTGATGCTCTAAGAGGACAGTTCTGTCCTGACATGATTAAGGCAGGAATTATCGACCCCGTAAAGGTTGTTAGATCTGCCATTCAAAATGCTGCTTCTGCAAGCGGAACCCTGCTTACTACTGAAGTGGCAATCTTCTCTGCGCCTGAAATGGGTGCATAATAAGGTTTTTTAAACCGATCTAGTGGTTCATATGGTTATGGGGTAGCCCCCGTTTTCACAGGAGAAAGTTATGAGTGCTGAAACTACTGAGAATAACTCTATTACTGCGAATGAAGTTCGCCGCCGTGTATTGGCCCTTGGGATGAATTCCATTCATCGTTCTTATGATCGAGAACTAAAGCAAGCTCTGGATAAGTATATCCTTAGTAATGTCGGAGAGGTTATGTCCTACTGGACTCTACTCGATATGAATCTTAAGGTTCAAGTTGTTCAATTGCATGAGGAAAAGATTGTGGCCGCACTAGGAGGTAAGCTTGACTGATGAAAATGAAATGTCAAAAGAGCTATATCTAAAGATTATTAATCATGGATTTGTAAATGTTCTAAGTAGCGGCTATGGTATGTCTACCCAAGATAGGGACTATATCATTAGAAACTTGGAAGAATTTCCGGAAGTCATGTGCCTTCTTAAGGTAGATTCAGTCTGCTCCGGTATTGTTAATCGGAGTTACGAACTCGACATAAAGCTAGATCCAAATGGTGTTTTGAAGGAATACTTTGAGCGATGCGAGAGTGTGCTTAGTTCAAATGACATGCAAAATCTTATGGGATGGAATTCTAGATCCTCAGAATATCTGAGGGCAGCTTCCATGCTCGAAGAATTTGATTGGACCTCCCTGTTCGATAAGGCTTTCTCTTGGGTTAGAACCCGCCGATACTATGGAGATGCTTTTACTGTTATTTCAACCCAAGTTGCCAAGAGAAACTCAGAGCATTTTCTGAATGTCATTAGTGAGCCTTTGTTTAAAACGCAACAGATTCCATATGGCATTAGAGCACAGTTGTATTCTGTCATTGTTCGAACCGGCCTGCTAGATACTAAGATGGCTAGAAAGATGCGTTCCGATCCTTCTGAATTTGCTTCTAATGCTGCGGTAACTGCCTTACTCGATACGACTGATGCCATTTACCCTAATCGCGATCAGCTGCTTATTGTTTTTAGTGATTCTAAGTATCAAGATGTGATCAAGACTCTTGCTCATGGACTTCCAAAGCATTTGCTTTCTTCTATCTTGGGAACAGATTTCCATTGGCTAAAATCCATCATTGACAGTAGGATGCAAAATGACGAAAAGTGAATGGGCTTGGCTGGAGAGTCCGGTTCATCTGAATCACCTAGGAAAGTTTGAGGTTACTCCTGAAATCAAGGAGACGCTTCAAATTAGCTTCGATGGCTCTATTATGGCTGTGCTTCGATCTAAGGTAGAGTCTCTCTATAAGGAACTCGAAGTGGACCAATGCAAGACTGGTCATAAGTCATATCCAAAGAAGATGGAGATTTCTGATGAAGAAGCCTTCTACAAGTTTCTTGCATATAATCTAGAAGCCTAAAATACATCATCTAAACATTGGCCCAATTTCCCTACGGAAATTGGGCTTTTTTATTTCTGCTATTTGCAATCTATACTAATAAATCTAATTTATTTAGAGTGATTAATGAGCAGAATTGTTAGAATAGCACAAATTGGCTCCGGAGTAGAGGAATCGGGCGTAACAGATCCTCATACGGGACTTCCCATTAGGGTTTCTATAGGCGTTAGAAAGCTATATCGAGAAGTTTTCGGAGAAAAAAGCGTCTCCAACAAAGAGTTAAATCAAATCATAGCAAATGATTTTGCCCAAGATGCCGGAGGGGTTTTTCATTACTTTCCATCAAAAACAGAACAGGGAAGTTGGATAGAGATTAGAAAATCAGGCAAAGGTTATATTAACTACTATTTTTCTATAGCTAGAGGTAGTGGCGGATCTTATTCCTCAATTGATATAATTTTTATTAGAACAGATGTTCTACAGCCAAAATCGAAAAGAATTAAATTACCAGGAAAACAGTAGAATGAAAAAGAATGCAGCAATGGCCGCTCCACCTTATTGGCAACAGATACTTCCAACTATCCAAAAGGGATTCCCATCTGAATACGGAGCTTATCTATCTGACCCGAATAAGGTACAGTTTGTTTCGGCTCCGGAGTCTGGGGTTTCTGGAGATCCCTTTGCTTATATTAAGCTCCTAGATAAAAAACCTGGAATGAGCCAAGAAGAAATCAAGTCTCTTGATGTAGACGGAGATGGAACAATAGATATTGTCTTTTTGGTAGTTCCAAAGATTGAAAGGAGTATTTCAGAGGAAGTGAGGAAAGAACTTCCCCAAGATGTGTCTCAAAAAACAATTCATCAAATTATGACAGACCCAAATGTTCAGGAGCAAGTTAGAACATCAATGAAGGATTATGTTGCAAATATTTATCGTCAACTAATACTTCATGAGTTGGGTCATAAACATAGCGCAGGAGAAGGTGGTGAGGCTTCTGCTGATCAATTCGCAGAAAGATTTAAATTAGCCAAGGAGAAATTGATGATTAATCGTTTGGTAAAAATGGCAAAACACCTTGAGTCTTTAGGCGAGAGCGAATTGGCTCATGAAGTTAGTGGAATTATATCTATGGCTCAAGAGAGATTTAGAGATCCCAAATGGGAAGAGAGACTAACCTTTGGTCCTATTGTTATGGATGGAGAAGAGATCGGACTTCCAACATATACATTTGAGGAAGATGTTATTACAGCTAAGCCACCATCTCAAGCTCAGACTCCCCAGGTTATTACTGAGATTTCAAATGGAACAATTAAAGATAAATTAACAGGTGATGCTTTTAGAGCTTGGATGCACAAAGAGCATCCTGCTGAATCTAAGCAATTGCAACTAGATCCTCCATCGGATAAGACCAGATGGGATAATACCTATGTTCTAAATGCGCTAAGAATGTTTCTACCTGAATGGAACAAGAAAGCTCCTGTGGCAATTGCGGAATATAACCTTCTTAAGGGTCGATCTGTGTCTCCGCTTAATCTTCCCGAGGTCGATGTAGGTGGCCTTGCAGATAAGATGAAACAAGTAGATATTCCATCCGGAATGTCTGATATAACTCAAAAACACATGGAAGGCCTTGCAAAATCAGTAGATAAAGAAACTGAAGTAGCAGGAAAGGCAGAGACACAATCTGTTGATAGAGTCACTGCAGCCCTTTCTGGGATGAATCCTCTTTCAATTCCAAAGCTTACTTCTTGGTTAAAGCAAAGAAAGCCGGGTCAAGAAGTTGAGCAATTAAGAGTTCTTAAAGAGCTATCTCTTTCACAAGGTTCATCTAGAGATAGTATTATAGGAATGTTAGCAGGACTTCCTGGAAGCCAAAGGTTTCATCCAGAAGAGGCAAAAAATGCTCTTGGATTTTTATCTGCCAATAGGGATAAGGTCTCTAAATTATTAGAAGATGCTACCAAGGCAACACAAGATAAATCCCAAGTTTTTGAGTCAGAAGCTGATGACGATATGAAGAAGGAAGCGTCTAATCGCAATGAGTTGATTAAAATGTTTGTGAAAAATCTTTCATCAAATTCAACTTTAATTAGAAGATAAATCTATTAATAGATAGAATAAAATAGAATCTTAATTTATATTTATGGAGATATAATGCTTAAAGAATTGGTCAAACTAGCTAATCATCTGGATAATTTAGGTCACGCTGATCTGGCTGACCAATTAGACTCTGTTATTAAAATGGCTCAACAAGCCTCTGCTGCTCCTGTTGCCGCCACAACTCCTGTTGCTCCTGCGGATCAAGATACCAAGGCAATGGTAAGCTCTAAGCTAGATAAAATTTCTCAACTTCTATCTGAGGTTGAAAAATTAGCCCCAGAAGATACAGACTTCAAGAGCTTGAAAGCTAAGCTGCTTGCGGCAATGAAGACAAAAGATGATTCCCTAAAATACGCACCATGGGTAGCTCAAACTTTAAGAAGGATCAAAGAATTAGCAGAGAGAGCTCAAAAGTCTGAAATGGCAGCAGAAATCGAAAAAACTCTAACAGAGATTTCTGTGGCAACAACTGGAACAGATCTAGAAGGAAAGCTGGTAGAGACCATGCCAGAAACTGCTCCTGCGGCTAAGGCAGAGTCTGCTGCACCACAAACAGTAAGCCAAGCTGTTGTAGATGGAATTCTGACCTCAGGAAGAGGTCTTGTTTATCCTGCAGAAACATCTGTAACAGGACCTGTCCATGAAATGCAAAAGCTTCTTAAGGTAACTGCAGACGGAAAGTTTGGAAAAAATACTTTAACTGCATTCAGAGGGGTAATGGGAGCTTCTGCTTTACCTTTGACAGATGCAAATGGAGCACTCTCCGCCCTTAAGGCTAAGCTTACTCCTGCTTCTGTTGCCGCTCCTGCTGTTGCAACAACCGCTCCTTCTGCCCCTGCTCCTGCCGCCGCTCCTGCCGCCGCAAAACCCGCCGCTCCTGCCGCAGTTGTCGCCCCATCTGTTGACGCTCCAGTCGGAACTATGGATTTGGAAAAACTTCTAACAGAACGCAGAGTTAAACCTCAAGTTGTCAATAAATTAATGAGAATGCTAGCAAGAGGAGTTCTCGGAGAGTTTTCTGCTTTAAATCCAAGAACAATTGCTGGACAACAACAAAAGGTTAAAAGAATTCTAACTAACAAAGGTATTGCTCCAGATGAGGCAGATCAAATTGTTTCCGCTCTTTCTGGACTTGCTTCACAGAAATTCGTAGCTCCAGTAGCAAAAACCTCAAGTCTATCAGATTCTGAAGAAAGAATTCAAAAAATTGCAGAATCTCTAGAGGACCTTTCTTTTGACTTCTCCAAAGTAACCCATTCCGTTAGAAGGTAATAAGGAAAATAAAATGATTAAAGATCTAGTAAAGCTAGCCAACCACCTAGATAATATTGGTGAAATTAAACTTGCATCTCAATTGGATGCAATTATAAAAATGGCACAATCACGCCCTGATGAATGGTTTCCTTCGACACTTAGGGGTGGCGGAACTGCGGCTGGAACTACGGCTGGAAGTGCGGCACTTGCTATTATAATTGGGGGAGCAATAGGTACTGCGCTCGCAAAATATGTTATGGCTCCTTTTGTGGCGGGCGCAATGAGTGGTGAGCCATCTGAAGATCAGAAAAGAATATATCAGACATTTTTTGGTATGAATTATACCAATAAAGACATCGCAGATTTAAGACAATATGCAGAAGCAACATATCTTCGTAATGCTGGATTTTTCAAGGGACTATTGCAACAGGCAACAGGGGGTGGAACAAAAGATCCAGATTATAAAAAACTTATTCAAAAAACATTTGCATACGCTATAAATAAAGTTAGAGAGAACAAAGGCCTAGAGCCTCTTCGTGAGGATACTATTATGGCCGTAATGCAACAGTCAGCTTTGAAAGCCAAAATGGAAGCAGCTGAAGCAGCAGCCGAAGTAGAAGCTGAAAGAGAAATTCAAGATTACATAAATCAAACTGGTGTCTCTGCTTTTGGACCAGATGAATATGAATCTGCCTTCCGACCAACATCACCTTCTCCATATCCTTCTTCTACATCTGGTGATACAGAGGATTCTTCTGGAACAGCTCCTGCCGCAACT
>JACCDX010868124.1_pt1 | contig 15944 bp, 13 predicted proteins | sample 7449681 | NCBI WGS metagenome assembly JACCDX01 (sample SAMN15323450, study PRJNA562643) | freshwater metagenome | isolation source: river surface water | place: USA:Blue River Watershed | collected 2017-08-18 | reverse complement strand
GATTTCTCTTTCGAGATCCCTGGACTTGCACGCTTTCGTGTCAATGCATACAACCAGGATCGGGGGGCTGCTGCTGTACTGCGCACCATACCGTCAACAATACTCTCGCTGGAAGAACTCAACGCACCACCGATTTTCACGGAGCTGGCATTAAGGCCGCGTGGCCTGGTGCTGGTGACCGGACCGACCGGATCGGGCAAATCGACCACCTTAGCGGCCATGGTCAATCACATCAATCAGCATGAATATGCGCACATCCTCACCGTCGAAGATCCGATCGAATTCGTGCACGTGCCACACAAGGGACTGATCAATCAACGCGAACTCGGTACGCATACGCACTCGTTCGCCGCTGCGCTGCGCTCAGCGCTGCGCGAAGATCCGGACGTGATTTTGGTCGGTGAATTGCGCGATCTGGAAACCATACGGCTGGCCTTAAGCGCAGCAGAAACCGGTCATCTGGTATTTGGCACACTGCATACCGTATCAGCAGCGAAAACTATAGACCGCATGATTGATGTCTTCCCCGGCGATGAAAAAGAAATGGTACGCGCGATGCTATCGGAATCTTTAGAGGCCGTGATCTCACAGATCCTCCTGAAAAACCGGGAAGGCAACGGCCGCATTGCAGCGCATGAAATCATGCTGGGCACACCGGCGATACGCAACCTGATACGGGAAGCGAAAGTCGCGCAAATGTATTCGGCAATACAGACCGGCTCGGCAATGGGCATGCAGACCATGGATGCCAGCCTGATGTCATTAGTCCGAAACAACCAGATCTCGATAGAGACGGCACGTGCCGCAGCCAAAATTCCTGAAAATTTTGCGGGGCGGGCATGAGTCCTGACAACGCTGAAAAAATCATGAACGAGCTGTTGCGCGTGATGCGCCAGAAAGGTGGTTCAGACCTGTTCGTCACAGCAGACTTCGCCCCCGCGATTAAATTTAGCGGCAAAGTCACGCCCGTCTCATCGCAAAATCTGAGTGCAGAATATACGGCCAGTCTGGTCGATGCCATCATGAATGACAGGCAGCGTGAAGAATTCAGGCAGACGAAAGAATGTAATTTTGCGATCAGCTTAGTCGATATCGGACGTTTTCGTGTCTCTGCCTTCGTACAGCAAGGCAAAGTCGGCATGGTCGTACGCACGATCACGACAGAAATTCCGCAACTCGATACGCTAGGCGTACCAGCAGTATTAAAAGAAGTGGTCATGGAAAAGCGTGGCCTGGTCATCATGGTAGGTGCCACCAGTTCTGGCAAATCAACGACATTGGCTGCCATGATCGGGCATCGTAATACGCACAGCCAAGGCCATATCATTACGATAGAAGACCCGATCGAATATGTGCATCCACATAAAAACTGCATCATCACACAGCGCGAAGTCGGCACCGATACCGCGGACTGGCACACTGCACTGAAAAACACCTTGCGGCAGGCACCGGACGTGATCCTGATTGGCGAGATACGCGATCGCGAAACCATGGATCATGCGATTGCTTTTGCCGAAACCGGCCATTTATGTCTGGCTACGCTGCATGCGAACAACAGCAATCAGGCACTGGACCGCATCGTGAATTTTTTCCCGGAACAGCGACGCCATCAGTTATTGATGGACTTGTCACTCAATCTGAAGGCCATGATCTCGCAACGCCTGATCCCGCATAAAAATGGCAGCGGTCGCTGCGCCGCTGTCGAGATCATGCTCAACTCACCACTGATTGCTGAGCTGATCTTTAAGGGCGATGTACATCAAATCAAGGAAGTCATGAAAAAATCACGCGAGATTGGCATGCAGACTTTTGATCAGTGCCTGTTTGATCTGGTCGAGGCCGGCAAGATCAGCCGTGAAGATGCACTGCGCAATGCAGATTCGCTCAATGAATTAAGGCTGGCGCTAAAGCTGAACGGCACATCATCGGCTAGCGATGAGGCTGGCATGGGCAACGAATCACTGGAAATCGTTTGATCACAAACATAGCCCGCACCAGACTGTGCCATTTACCCCTTCTTACCAAATTCCTCGCCCATCTCATGGCCGCGCTTGGCGGCAGCATGCAGCGCGGCGACAATCGCCTGCTTGACGCCGCTGTTTTCCATAGCAGTCAGCGCGGCAAAGGTAGTGCCGCCTTTCGAGGTCACGCGCTCGCGCAGCAGCTCTACCGGTTCATCAGACTGCAGTGCCAGTTCGGTCGCACCGGCAAACGTCGCTAACGCCAGTTGCCTGCCCTGTTGCGCCGACAGCCCGAGCTCGCGCGCTGCCTGCTGCATCGCTTCCAGAAAATAAAATACATAGGCCGGGCCGCTGCCTGAAATCGCAGTGACAGCATCGATTGCCGCTTCATCATCAAGCCAGACCGTCTGGCCGACTGCCTGCATGATTGCATCAGCCATGTGTTTTTGTGCTGCAGTCACAGCCGGTAATGCCGCCATGCCCGTGATGCCCAGCCCGACCAATGCGGGGGTATTGGGCATGCTGCGCACGATTGCTGCATGACCGTCCAGCCAGCGCGATAAGTCCTGTGCACGAATACCGGCCGCAATGGACAGTACCAATTGCTGTTTGACATAGGGCTGCACCGTCGCGATGACTTCCTGCATCTGCTGGGGCTTGACCGCTAGTACGATCACATCCGAAGCGGCAATGCTGCTGTCAGGTGTCGTGGCAGTGGTCACGGCAAATCGTCCGGTAAGTGCAGCCAGTGCGCCAGGATTCACATCCACTACGTGAATATGTGATGCCGCAGTAAGCTTGTCAGCCAGGCCACCTATCAATGCCTGCGCCATATTGCCACCGCCGATAAAACTAATTTTCCATTCAGTTTGCATAAGACCGCTTTCCAAAAATCGCCGTACCAATACGCACAATTGTCGCCCCTTCGAGTATGGCGGCATCCATATCGGCAGACATGCCCATTGATAACGTATCTGTGTGTATGCCTGCAGCCTGCAATTGCTGCTGTAACTCGCGTAATAGTGCAAACGGCCGTCGCTGCTGTTCTAATCCTGCAAGTGGCTCGGGTATGGCCATTAAGCCGCGCAATCTCAGATTAGGCATAACGGCCACGGCGCGCGCCAGACCCAGCACGGCTTCGGGTGCGATGCCGCTCTTGCTGGCTTCACCGCTCACATTGACTTGCAGGCACACATTCAAGGGCTGCATGGTAAGAGGCCGCTGCTCCGACAGGCGCTGCGCGATTTTTTCACGATCTATCGCATGCACCCAGTCGAAATGTTCGGCAACACTACGTGTTTTATTGCTCTGCAGCGGACCAATGAAATGCCATTGCAGCAGCAGATCAGGCCGCAGGCTCTGCACGGCGGCGATTTTATCCAGCGCTTCCTGCACATAGTTTTCGCCGAACGCCATCTGGCCGGCCTTTGCGGCTTCAATCACAGCCTCGGCACCAAAAGTTTTCGAGACCGCCAACAGCTGCACATCAGCAGACGTGCGGCCAGCCGCCCGGGCGGCAGCGGCAATGGCTTCATGAACGGCCAGTAAATTTTGAGCGATTGACATAATCCGCATTATCCCTCATTGCGTGCGCAAGGCAGGAATTCAGGCAGGCTGCTACCATGTCAGTCAATAAACCTAAATTTTTCCGGAGAATGCCATGGGGACCATCTATGATTTGCCCGTTTCATCACTGACTGGTGAGAAGACGGATCTTTCCACCTATCGGGGCAAGGTACTATTAATCGTCAATACAGCCAGCAAGTGCGGATTCACCCCGCAATACAAAGGCCTGGAAGCGATCTATCAGCAATACAAGGATCAGGGGTTTGCCGTGCTCGGCTTTCCCTGCAATCAGTTTGGTGCGCAAGAGCCCGGCAATGCGGAAGAAATCGGTGCATTCTGCGAAAAAAATTATGGCGTAACATTTCCGCTATTTGAAAAAATCGATGTCAATGGCGACAACGCACATCCGTTATTTACCTTACTAAAAAAAGAAGCGCCCGGTGTGTTGGGCACCGAGGGCATCAAATGGAATTTCACGAAATTTTTGGTCGATAAAAATGGCAAGGTCATCGCACGCTATGCATCGACCACCAGCCCTGAAAGTCTCAGCACAGATATAGCCCGTCTGCTTCAATCCTGATCACAACTTGCATCAAGCGTGCGGGACTATACGACGGAACTTGTATCATCGAACTGTTCAACTGCGATCCCGGATGACTGGCTATTGAGGTTGAGATCAATGCGCTCTGCATCACCGAGGAAGGTTTCGGTTTCTGCCTGATTGTCGCTGCGGCGACCAGTCAGCGCTTCAAGATAAGCCAGGCCTTTCTCAATTTTTCCTGAAAAAAACTGGTTGCGGCTCACATAACCCAGAATAAGCGGTACACCATACAGCCCACCCAGACCCAGGCTCCAGGAAAACAGGTCAGGCTGCGAAGCGATACCTGGTTGCATATCTGTAGCTGACCATGTGCCGGTAGCATTGAACTGACCGTGGTCTGACATATTGGCCGTTATACCGGGCGGGGCTGAGGCTGATACCGCATGCAAAATCGCCGGCACCACGACCGATGTGTAGAGCGGCGTGAAAACCAGTGACAACGGCGTGGCCAGCGACTTGGCAATCACTCTGTTAATAGCGCGCCGGCCCTGCAAGGGTCTAGGTGGATCAGTTTTCTCGCCCAGATAAGCATTGATCGCCGTGCCAACTGAGTCCCCGCATCGCTGCAGACGAGAAGCATGTGTATCATGATGTCGTCTTGCCTGATAATATTCCCTTATAATCATTTTCTCTGTTTCTTCAGCGAGGCGACATTCCTCCGTCGCCTTTTTTACCAGGTCATCATCGCTGTCACTACTGTCACTCCGGTCACTGCCATCCACTGGGGCTTTTTTGATGCTCGACAGTCTTTCGGCCAGTACGATTTTGCAGGCTTGTGCCCTGTTTGACCGCAACAGGCATTCATTCATCCTTGCAGAAGACTCTGCCATTTTTGCGCCCTTGATATGCAGGGTCAGTGCTTTCAGTGGCGCCCTCTGTATTTTCTGGCGCAAAAGATCCTGTAATACGCCCGTCTCTGCGCCCGCCAGCGTACCTGCGCCCGCACAGGCAAGTGCGTCGATCATAAACGCTTGTGCCGGCGGAAAATGCTGCAAAATCCAAGGCTGCATCGCTCCAGTCAGCGCATAATTTAATGTAAAAAACAGGAACGGCATTTCATCGGTAATAAATGCACGTCTGCGCGCGCCAGTGATGACTTTTTCAGCAAGTGCATCGAAGTTTTTGTCTCTGTTACCTTGCTCGTCGAGCGCATAACCATGACCATCCCGCTGCGGCTTTTCTACGCCAGAGCGAAACCATAAGTCCGGATATTTTTGTTCTCTGTCTATGACTGCGTCGATAATGCCCGCAATCTGCGCAGTCCAGTAATTCATTGCCTCCACATCACCGAGAACGTTCGCTTTTGCCAGCCTCGCACTGGCCGTGTTGTAATCGGTATAAGCCGTGCCATCAACAGAGGGATGAAATGCACCCTGGGAGCGAATGGCGCCAGCTAAAGGCTCGGACAATAAGACATTCAGCGGCCCGGCCGACACGGGAAATATCCAGGCACCATGAATGGAACCGGATAACCCTACCGTCAGACTGGTAAATATTTTTCCCCACAAAAAAGAACTCAGATAGCCAGCTGCACCAGCTAATGCATTGGTTGTTAATTTTTTTACTGACGTCGCCGAGGCCGGTAATTTTTCGGCTTGTATCTTTAACTGATCAGCAACAGCGAACGCAACCTTATCCTGAACTTGTAACGTATCCAAAAATGACTGCACATCCGACGCAAGCTGATCTGCCTGTTCAGGAGTCAATCCCAGTTGTGCCGCCCGGTTGATAAATTCATCTCTCGACATCCCGATAGAAAAATTTGCCGGATCTGTCTTTTCTGCATTCAGGTTCTTCGTAATATGTTGCTTTGTGATTTTATTTGACAATAATCTTGCGACATTAGTCACATGATCTTCATTTTTCTTTTCGAAAAAATCTGAAAATTTTTTATTTCGTGTGGATGGGGTGCCAGACTTACGTCCATCTTTATACAGCAGCTCATCCTCTACCTCACTACCGGATGACGATGTACCAGTTGATATTCTTTTCGGAAAATTGGACCGATGACCATGTGAAGAAGATGAAGAATCAAGCATATGACACCTCTCACGCAAGCGCTTCAAGCATGACAGAGGACGCTCTCGTTACCAGCGCATGGTCAGCCACTCTCTCCCCATCCTCGTCGTCATCCCCAAACCATTGTCCGTTCAAAATCGTACTGCGCCATTCGCTGACCTGTCGGACGAACGACCGGATGACAATCGCAAGCTGATCCGGCTGGGTCTGATCAGATAAAGGTAAACGGGCAACGAATAAAATCCTGTCATGCAAATTATCGAGAACGAATTGCCCATCAACCACGCCTTCCATCAACAGCTGAATTGAAAATAAATTCTCATACACCTCCAGCTTATCCATGCTACTGATATCACCCAACTCAAGAAATAATCGTGCCAGATTGCGTTGATGTGCATCTTGTATGAATTGCATATCCACGCCATCTAACGTCACCACCACGCCCTCTGCAAAATGATCAGCTTCTGGCATATCCAGTGCCCGCGCAGTTTGCAGGCATAGTTCTATAAATTTACCGGGATGCATGTCGTCTCCTGTTTCAGTTGTTATTGATCTGATTTACTCAGCCAGACCCGGCGATTGGTAACGTATCTATCCGCCAAGTTCAGCAAAACCAAGATTCATCAGTCGGCAAACGCACAATCCGTACTGCATTTAAGCTATATCAACAGCGAAGGACAGTCACAGAAAAAGAAAAAGGGAGCACAAGCTCCCTTTGAATAGTTGAAAAATTCGGTGACACTTATTCTGTCAGTGCCGTATCGATCAGTTCAATCCAGTGGCGAACTGGTTTGTCTGTACCAGACTGTAAATGCGTGAGGCAACCAATATTGGCCGACACAATCATATCCGGGTTGGTCGCCTCAAGATTTCTGATTTTGTTATCTCGCAATTGATACGAGAGTTCAGCCTGCAAAACAGAATAAGTACCGGCCGATCCGCAGCAGATATGGCTATCGGCACAGAGCTGAACATCCACACCGACTGCACGCAGCACGCCTTCAATCTTGCCGCGAATCTGCTGACCATGTTGCAGCGTACAAGGTGGATGATAAGTAACACGCTGCCTGATTTTTCCGGCCAGCCTGGCTGCAAGCTGCTGTTCAAACTCCGGCATGATTTCAGACAAATCCCGCGTCATGCCGGCGATATGTTGCGCACGCTTCGCATAGTGCGCATCATGCTGCAACAGGTGACCGTAGTCTTTGACCATGGCGCCGCAACCGGATGCGGTCATGACGATGGCTTCTGCACCGGCTTCCACATATGGCCACCAGGCATCAATATTACGGCGTATATCGTCTAACGCTGCGTCATGATCATTCAGATGATGACGGATCGCACCGCAGCAACCAGCTTTAGGCGCAATCAGTAATTGCACACCCAGTTGATCCAGAACGCGTGCGGTTGCCGAATTAATGTTCGGTGACATTGCTGGCTGCACACAACCATCCAGCAATAACATTTTGCGCACCTGTTCACGCACAGGCCACTGACCCGCAGGCTGCGCAACCGGCACTTTATTTTTAAATGCCGCTGGCAATACAGGACGAAGCATTTGACCCGCTTTCATAGCAGGCGTGAACAACCATTTACGCGGCAAACTTTCCTTCAAGACTGTACGCATCAGTCGTTCGACTATCGGTCGCTTTACTTGTTTTTCTACGATGCTACGACCGATGTCAACTAATCGACCATATTGCACACCAGATGGACAAGTCGTTTCGCAATTACGGCAAGTCAGGCAACGGTCCAGATGCAGCTGTGTGCTACGGCTGACTTCCTTACCTTCTAACACCTGCTTCATCAGATAAATCCGGCCACGCGGACCATCTAGTTCGTCACCCAATAATTGATAGGTTGGGCAGGTCGCCGTGCAAAAGCCGCAATGCACGCATTTGCGCAAAATTGCGTCAGCCTCCTGACCTTCCTGCGTGTTCCTGATGAAATCGGCGAGATTGGTTTGCATATTAAAACTCGGGATACATCCGGCCCGGATTAAAAATACCGGCCGGATCAAAAGCGTTTTTCAGATTGCGATGAATGCGTGCGACAGCAGGTTGCAGCGGCTGGAACACACCCACCGACTTGTCACCACCTTTGAACAAGGTGGCATGACCACCAGCGGCCAGTGCTGCTGCACGTATCGTCGCCGCATGCGCATCGGTCTTAAGCCAGCGTTGCGCGCCGCCCCATTCGATCAATTGTGTGCCAGGCAATGTCATGCAGGGTGCTGTAGTTGGCAGTGACAGGCGCCACAGGCCCTTGGATGTATCTGTAAAAAATGCATGGCTTTGTTCACGCAGGCTGTCCCAGAATTTTCCGGACTCGTGCATGATCCCACCAGCCATTTTTTTGATCGCTGCATCGACTGCTGCCTGCGCACCCGACAACCTCACTGCCAATACCTCGTCATGCCAGCTGGTGGCAGAAATCGGCAACGGTTGTCCGCCCCATTCATTCACCTGGCGCAGCGCATCTTGTTGCGACATATTGAAGATCAGCGTCTGTTCTGTAACAGGCCGCGGCAAGACTTTTACCGATACTTCCAGTATCAGGCCCAGCGTACCCATGGAGCCGGCCAACAGGCGCGACACATCATAGCCGGCGACATTCTTCATCACCTGTCCGCCGAAATGCAGCACTTCACCTTTGCCATCCATGAGCACCGCACCCAGTACGAAATCACGCACGGCGCCGACTGCGTAACGGCGCGGGCCAGACAGTCCGCTGGCAACAATGCCGCCTATGGTCGCAAGGCCATCAAAGCGCGGCGGCTCGAATGCGAGCATCTGTTTTTTTTCCGACAGCGCCGCGCCGATTTCTCGCAGCGTGGTGCCAGCGCGCGCCGTGATCACCAGCTCAGTCGGATCATAAGACACAATACCGCTGTAAGCAGTCATATCCAGCACTTCGCCAGCAAGGCTTTGGCCATACCAGTCCTTGGTGCCATTGCCTTTGATGCGCAAAGCCGTTTTGCTTGCGCTCGCAGCGGCAATGCGCTCTTTCATTTTTTGTAGTTGCTGTTCCATTGTGTTTTAAAAATGAAGGCTCAAAAGCGCGGCAGGTCTGCGAATTTCAGCTGGCCGCCCCTGACATGCATCTTGCCGTACTCGGCGCAGCGCGCCAGTGAAGGAATGGCCTTGTCAGGATTGAGCAGAAAAGGCATATCAAATGCGCGCTTGACAGCAAAAAACGCGTCACGCTCCTGTACAGAAAACTGCACGCACATTGAGTTGATCTTTTCTATGCCTACGCCATGCTCGCCGGTGATGGTGCCACCGACTTCGACGCACAGCTCGAGTATTGCCGCACCAAATTTCTCTGCACGATCAAACTCACCGGGCTGGTTTGCATCAAACAAAATCAGCGGATGCAAGTTGCCATCGCCTGCATGAAATACATTTGCGCAGCGCAGCTGATAGGTCTTTTCCATTTCGGCGATGCCAAGCAATACCTGCGCGAGATTTTTGCGCGGTATCGTGCCGTCCATGCAGTAATAATCCGGCGAGATGCGGCCTGCTGCAGGAAACGCATTTTTACGACCCGACCAGAAACGCACGCGCTCGGCCTCGTCATTGGATACGGCAATCGCGGTCGCACCTGAAGCTTTGAGTACTTCAGTCATGTGCGCAATTTCTTCCTCGACTTCTTCTGGTGTGCCATCGGATTCGCACAACAGGATGGCCTCGGCATCAATATCATAACCAGCCTTGACGAAAGGCTCGACCATGCGTGAACTGGTCTTGTCCATCATTTCCAGTCCGGCAGGAATAATCCCTGCTGCAATCACATTGGCAACTGCATTGCCGCCTTTGACCACATCATCGAAAGAGGCCATGATCACGCGCGCTTTTTGCGGCTTGGGCACCAGCTTGACTGACACTTCCGTCACTACGCCCAACATGCCTTCGGAACCGATGAATACGGCCAGCAGATCCAGCCCCGGCGCATCCAGTCCTTCATTGCCAAGCTCAATCACATCACCTTCTATCGTGACCATGCGAACGCGCAGGACATTGTGAACTGTCAGTCCGTATTTCAGGCAATGCACGCCACCGGAATTTTCAGCGACGTTGCCGCCGATACTGCAGGCAATCTGTGATGAAGGATCCGGCGCGTAATACAGGCCGTGCGGTGCAGCCGCTTCGGAAATGGCCAAATTGCGCACACCAGGCTGCACCACTGCAATGCGCGCATAAGGATCGAGCCTGACGATTTTATTGAGCCGCGCCGTCGACAGCACCACGCCATCGGCAATTGGCATCGCGCCGCCCGACAAGCCGGTGCCGGCACCACGCGGCACGATTTGCACAGCAAGCTGGCGGCAGATTTTTAAAATGGCAACCACCTGCTCTTCGGTCTGCGGCAGCACCACCACCATAGGCAACTGGCGATACGCCGACAGGCCATCGCACTCATAAGGGCGCGTGTCTTCTTCACTGAACAGCACCGCATGCTCGGGCAAGACTGCGCGCAATGCAGCGACAACCTCGCGCTGGCGGGAAAGTGTAAACGGTGCTTGAATCGATGCATTCATAACCGGGCTCATTACATAATGAAAGCCGCGGCACCGACCGGTGCGCGGCTTTTAAATTCAGGAGTCACAGTTTAACGAAAGCGGAGACAACAAAGGCGGAATTGCACATCGAATTAGCTGAAAAGCTTTCGGCATCAGATGAATTATTTTGTTGCAAGCGCCGAAATTGCCAGGCTTGTGCGCGGCTGGCAGCACGCATACTTAGTCATGACTGAATGCTTGCTGTATCCAGTCCAAGAACAGCGCGACCTCAGGGCGCTCCCGTACGGCCTTTTCATACACCACATAATAGGCATGGGGAGGCGTAGGCATCTGCAGATCAAACAGCCTGACGATTTCACCGCGCGCAATCATGTCGCGCGCAAAATGTTCGCGCGTTAACCCAACGCCATGACCATGCTTGATCAGCTCGAGTAACAGGCCGAGATCGTCGACACGTATGCCAGTGACCGGCTCAGGCCAGTCCAGGCCTGCTGCTTCAAACCATGGCTGCCAGGGCTCGAGTGCCGAGCGTATCAGCGTCGCCTTTTCCAGATCGGCAGGTGTATCGATAGTACCGACCTGCTCAAGGTAAGCGGGGCTGGCAACAGCGAAAGTCGGCTCGGCAAACAACATCTCCGATTGCAGGTTAGGATATTTGCCCGCGCCAAAACGCACTTCCACATCGCTCTCGGCTGTCGACAGATCATACAGAGGTACCGACAAATAAATTTCAACAGCAATGTCCGGATGCGCCTGTGTAAATGAAGCGATCTTGGGCATCAGTAAATAGCGCGCGAAAGTAGGGGGCAGGGTCAGCTTGATACGAGGCTGTGCAGAAGCAGCGCGACGCGGCATAGGAAAATCCGTCAGCGTGCGCAGCGCCTGTCGCACTACGTCCAGATAGCGGCGACCAAATTCGGACAGACCGACATTACGGCCATCGCGCAAGAACAAGCGCTCACCGACAAATTCTTCCAGCAGGCGTATACGGTGCGATAACGCAGAAGGTGTAATGCACAGCTCTTCTGCGGCCAGCGCGAAAGAACCATGTCGTGCAGCGGCCTCAAATGCCGACAGTGCGTGTACCGGGGGAATGCGTGTTGCCATGTTTGCCTTACTTGACTTCTGAAAACGGAATCACCAGCGAATGATTTTGCCCGGATTAAGAATATTGTTAGGATCAAGCGCATGCTTGAGCGAACGCATGACGTCTATCGCTCCTTCGCCATGCTCTTGGATCAGGAAATCTATTTTGTGCAGGCCAACGCCATGCTCGCCGGTGCAGGTACCATCCATCGCAATGGCACGCGCGACCATACGTTCATTGACTGCCTCAGCACGCGCAATATCGGCAGGATCATTCGGATCTATCATCATCTGTACATGAAAATTGCCATCGCCAACATGGCCTATGATCGAATGCACCAGATTTTCACGCTCACAATCTGCCTTGGTTTCAAGCAGACAGGCAGCAAGCTGCGAGATAGGCACGCAGCAATCCGTCGAGATAGCACGACAGCCCGGCCGGAGTTGCAAAAGCGCGAAATACGCATTGTGGCGCGCCTGCCAGAGCCGCGAGCGGTCTTCCGGACGGGTTGCCCACTCAAAGCCGATTGCGCCATGTTCGTTGGCGATATATTGCACAGTCTCTGCCTGCTCTTTCACGCCCAGCACGCTGCCATGAAACTCAAACAGCAACAGCGGCTTTTCAGGCAGCGACAGCTTGTCATGTTTGTTGATCGCCTTCACGCCGTTCTCATCGAGAAATTCTACGCGCGCGACCGGCACACCCATCTGCATGGTGGCAATCACCGTCTGCACGGCGCTTTCGATATCATGGAATGAACAGACTGCAGCAGAAATGGATTCCGGTTGCGGATACAGTTTGAGCGTAATTTCAGTAATGATGCCAAGCGTGCCTTCACTACCGACGAACAGGCGCGTCAGGTCATAGCCAGCAGAAGATTTTTTCGCGCGCGGGCCGGTCTTGATGATCTTGCCTTCAGCGGTGACGACCGTCAGTGCCAGTACATTTGCGCGCATCGTGCCATAACGGACTGCATTGGTGCCGGAGGCGCGAGTCGCCGTCATGCCGCCCAGCGACGCATCTGCGCCCGGATCAATAGGAAAGAACAGACCTGTATCCTTGATCTCGGCATTGAGCTGCTTGCGCGTGACGCCTGGCTGCACCGTAACCGTCAAATCTTCCGGATGCACGGCCAGCACGCGATTCATCTGCAATAAATCAATCGACAGCCCGCCGGTGATGGCAAGAATATGGCCTTCGAGCGAGGTGCCGGTACCATATGGAATGACCGGTACCTGATACTGGTTGCACAGCGCCACTGCAGCGGCTACTTCCTCGGTAGAGTGAGCAAATACCACCGCATCAGGAAGCATCGGATCAAACGAGGATTCATCGCGGCCATGATGTTCGCGCACTGCCTGCGCGGTTGACAGTCGCTCGCCGAACAGACCGCGCAAAGATACGAGGAAAGCGTCAGGCAGAGGCCTTTTCAACGTCGCCAGTGATGCGGGATGATTCATGCATAATTCTCCATAGGGGCGATATTTTACTCTGCACCACAAAGATAATCCGATCACCGAACACAGAAATCCCCGCTAAATCATCATTTAACCAGCGAATTTTGTGTTTTTCCCGTATTCTCAGCCGTCTTCGTTATTAATTTATCCAATATGGCCACTCGACTTTCCAAAATTGCTACGCGCACCGGCGATGACGGCACTACCGGCTTGGGCGACGGCAGCAGGACATACAAAGATGCACTACGGGTCCAGGCCATGGGCGACGTCGATGAACTCAACTCGCATCTGGGCCTATTGCTGTGTGAAGCCATGCCCGATGAACTTCGCAATGAGCTCATCACGATCCAGCATGATCTGTTTGATCTGGGCGGTGAGCTGTGTATACCCGGATTCAGCCTGCTACAAGACGAACAAGTACTGCGCATTGATGCGCTGCTGGCCAAATACAATGCCACCTTGCCCGCACTCAAAGAATTCATCCTGCCCGGCGGCTCGCGCGCGGCTTCGCAGGCGCATATATGCCGCACTGTCTGCAGGCGCGCCGAACGCGCCATCGTTGCGCTGGGCAAGGCAGATCAACTCAATCCGCAACCCAGACAATATGTGAACCGCTTGTCAGACCTGATGTTTGTGCTGGCAAGAGTATTGAACCGCCATGCGGGCGGTGAAGATGTAATGTGGGACAAAGACAGGAAAAAGAAAAATTAATTGCGTCATGGCAGCCGCCATGCAATAGCATCAATCCGCGCAAGCTGCGATGTACTTGCCCGTATTCAGAGATCGCCGTGCTTGCTGCGAGCAGATAATATGCCGAATGCCCGCCTGATTGCATCGAACTGCTGGCTCGTCAGCAGATAGAACTGCTCGAGCAGAAAGCGTCCTACTTCCAGCGGATAGCCTTTTTTCTCTAGCGTATCTAGAAGAGTAATGCTGGTGCGCTCAACCGCATCCAGCGCGAAGTTGCCCAATTCCGCCTGCAGAGTGTGCCTTAACACTGCCTGTACATCTTCCTGCATGCCCGCCATCGATTGGGTCGATGCCTTGCGTGCGATTTTCACGATCGATACCATTACATCGGCCACCATACCAAATGTACCCATCGCATCCAGGCTGCTACGCAGTTTTTGTTCATCCAGCATGTCAGGCCATACTGCGCCACCCAGCACTTTCGGCAATTGGTACCGGAACAGCTTGCCCAGGTCGGGACGCGCAGCGCGCGCCTGCCCGGCGAGAAAATGCAGCTGCAGAGGGAGCATCGCATGATCATGCTGGTGTATCGTCGGCGTGCGCGCCATCTCACCGATCAGCTGTGTAAACAAAAGCAGGCATTGCCGGCGACTGCAATGCGCGAGGATAGCTGACGTATCTGTTCTTACCTGCGGCTCCATCTTCTGTGCGTCCGCCGACAATGCGTACTGCAGATGGCCGATGTATTCCGCCTGTCGTATCATCTGCGCCAACAGAAAAATACTGGCACCATGCATTAGCAACCAGCTGTCCCATTGCATGAGCCAGTCTCCATGCTGCACTTTATCGAAGCGCATCAGCTTGTCTGCCAGCGCACTTGCACTCATGCTGCGCAATTCTTCGCTAAAAACAGCAGGCGCACCTATTGCATTTTCTGCCCTGACCCGCCTCTTAAAGCTTGCGCTTCCCATCGGATGACGGATAACGTCCGCGCCTGATGATCTGGAAAGACCTGTATGTTCTTGATGGCGCAATTGCCGCATTTGTGGCGATGTCAGATCGTTTATAGCATTGACTGTCCGATCAGATAGTAAAGAATGATCCTCAACCTGCAGCGCTTCTGACGAATTCGATAAAGTAGCGCGCTTTGCAGTGATACGGTTCATATTGCAGCTCCATTGAAAAAATCTTTCATCGGTAACACCTGTAATAAAACATATCCCTGCTGCGCAAAAATTCATGCGCGCATTTTCATGGCCAAAAAAAACGACGCCACAGCGTCGTTTTTTGTTTGATTGATTGATTCAAGCTTGGGTTCAATGACTATTGGCCACCATTTTATTTGGCAGGATACTGCCAAGGCGCCGAGAGATCGAAGCAACAATGCCAGTGGCATCCAGTCCGCATTCGGCAAGCAATTGCGCAACCTCGCCATGGTCGATGAATTTATCCGGCAAGCCTAACTGCAATAATGGCTTGACGATACTTTCGGCAGCCAGCGCTTCGGCCACAGCAGAACCGGCGCCGCCCATGATTGCACCTTCTTCTATCGTCACCAGTAAATCATGGGTGGCCGCAAGTTGCTTGACCAGCGCAGCATCAAGCGGCTTGATGAAGCGCATATTGGCAACCGTCGCATTGAGCTGGTCTGCTGCCTTGAGTGCTGGCGCGAGCATGGTGCCAAACGCCAGGATCGCGACCCGCTCGCCTTTGCGCGCTACGATACCCTTGCCCATCTCTATCGTAGTCAGCTCCGGTTTTACAGCCACACCAGTACCCGCACCGCGCGGATAACGCACTGCTGCCGGGCCCGGATAATGATAGGCAGTCGAGAGCATCTGCCGGCATTCGTTTTCATCACTGGCCGCCATCACGACCATGTTCGGTATGCAGCGCAGGAAAGCAATATCATAATTGCCTGCATGCGTTGCACCATCCGCACCGACCAGTCCGGCACGATCGAGCGCGAAAGTCACATCCAGATTTTGCAGCGCCACGTCATGTATCAGTTGATCATAGGCGCGCTGCAGGAAAGTCGAAT
>JACCDX011224262.1_pt1 | contig 15951 bp, 38 predicted proteins | sample 7449681 | NCBI WGS metagenome assembly JACCDX01 (sample SAMN15323450, study PRJNA562643) | freshwater metagenome | isolation source: river surface water | place: USA:Blue River Watershed | collected 2017-08-18 | reverse complement strand
TAGGTGTCGGGGTAGGCGTTGGTGTCGGGGTAGGCGTTGGTGTCGGGGTAGGCGTAGGGGTAGGCGTAGGGGTAGGAGTTGGGGTAGGAGTTGGGGTAGGAGTTGGGGTAGGAGTAACTACCGCAAAACTAGAAAAAAAAACCCACCACTCATTTGCAGCTATCTTGGTGACAACTGCTGACCCATACTGATATGGGATGGCATATGTGTTTTGTACAGCACGAATAGTAACGCCAGAACCAACTGGAGTAGCTACAGTTACTGTACCAGTGCCATAACGACCAATCTCAATTCTAGAACCTACTGGAAAATCTGTTGTTGCATCATTTGGAATAATGACTTCAAGATTAGATGTGCTATTTACCTTAATCAACTTGTCTACATCGTGAAGCTGAACAGTATAAGATGTAGTTTTTTCGTCAATGACTAGGTTGTTATAATTAACCCAAGATCCGCCTGAATAATACTGAACCTGATTAATTGTATTTCCAGAATTATCTTGCCTAACAAATACAACAAGTCCATTTACTGGAGAAGTGATTGCAGCATCACGAGCAGTTGGATTTTGGAAGTTATTAACTCCACCCTTAGCCTTAACTACCTCATCAAAAGACACTGATGCCGAAAATTCGTGCTGACCTGTCCAGTCGTAGTTTGCTGCAGTGTTTACTGGTGACGAAATTGGATACCAAGTTCCATCCTTATAGATGTATGCTGGCTTTGGGGTATTACTAATAGGCATTATGCACCAATCTCTCTCCAGCCAAGGTCTTCATCATATACATACATTGTAAGTGGCGAAGAATCTTTGTCTACCCAAAGCATTCCAGAAGAAAGATTGGTTGATGGCTGAGCATTTTGATAAATCACTGATGGAATTGAATAGTCTGTTGCAAGATCTGCATCTGAGTCTACCCAGATAAATCCGTCCATTACTCCAGTTGGTTCTGTAGCAAGATAGTCTGAACCCAAACCAAGTGCTTCTAGAGCAGCAACATCGCTCTCAATAGATTTTAGGTGGCCAGCAACTGAATTTGCTGGAATATTGTTTGGGTCTGTATTTGATGGGTCATAGTTTTCTGATCCATAGTGATATAGACGCAATGCCGCCTGAATGTCTGCTGCATCGTCATACCCTGGCATTTTTGTAGGGTAGAGAGAGCCAATATTTTCAGAAGCCATAGATTATCACCACTTCAAATTATACCACAGTAATAGATAAATGAACTGTTTTTAGACCTACAAGAGGCACCCACTCAGAGTCTGAGTATTCTATTGCTTTAATTGAAATTGGCAATGACTGAATTCCAGAAACAGAAACCAGATCTCCAACTGTAATGGCTAGAGATATTGGGTTAAGGTTTAATACGCTACACTGAATATTAAAATCTTCGGCCGTATAAGATCCAACTAGCTCATAATTTATAATTGCAGATAGTGGAACATTGATATCAATTTCGCCAGTCGCACTAAAAGTTCTAGCAACATTTTCTACATAACTATCTGGAATAAGCTTTGTTAGTCTTGTCCACTCTGGAACACCACCTGGTCCTGCAATATACTGATACATAAACAAATACTCGTCATCAGAGACAAGTAGGTTTATATAAGTGTCATATATCTTAGGAATAACTGGCAGTGTAACATCATTTGGCTTACCAAGACCATAAAGAATTATGCTACCACGGTCACCCTGTGGACCAAAGTCAACGTCAACGCTAACTTCGGCTGGGCCTCCAAGAACCGTTAAATCATCTGACGATAGTAAGACTTCTGCCATTAGATTGCTCCAGATACATCTGCAGTCACCGTAATATTTCCAGTCAAAACAGTGTAGATTACTCCAGTAGTTGGATTTCTTACCTCTACGTCATAAACATAGGTTGTCCCAGCTGATAGCTGACGACCAACACCAGGTGGAATTGTGCAGCTGATAGTGCTATCAGTACCAATTGAAGAAGTGCACTCATACTGCGTAACTGGAGTATCAACATTATTAATTTTAATAGTTGATCCACGACCATTAGCAATATAAAACTTAACCGCAAAGTTAGATAGATTAAATACTCCGCCTACAGAGTTTTTCGGGTAGACCTTAAACTCGTAAGTGTCTCCCTTGTAATAATTAATATTAAAGGTTCCTGGAAATGCCATAACTCTTATTATAGCATGCTAAGATACTGAAATTGATATAGATAGAAGCTTAGCTACCGCATCCATATCTGACCTAAGTTGTGGGGTAGCACCATTGAGCCTATAGGACTCTTTATCAATATATAATTTATGTGTTACAGAAAATTCATACACATATTGATACTTGAGCACTCCGATCAAAGAAGTTACGCCTTCTTGAGAGCCTGGGAAAAATGTTCTGCACCAAAGCTCTGTATTGTTAGAGAAAGTTTCTACCTCAAAAGTATACGTAACATCTACCTGAGAGCCAATCTCTAGATTTTTAAAATTTAGCTTTTTAGTGTTTTCATTATAAAGACTTACAGAGTTTCTTGGTAGATATTTTTCCAGAACTTTTCCTCCAGATATTGAGAACGATACCCAGCCATCTATGCCACGTGTTGCACCAAGCATTGAATGCTCTGCATCTTTTGCATAGTACTTAGCCCACCCAGCATCTTGATTATAAACTGGAAAATAGCTTTTCCCGTCTTTACCGTCTTTACCATTCTTTCCTGGGTCACCCTTTGGTCCTGGATCACCCTTTTCACCACGCTCACCTTTATCTCCACGTGGCCCCTGAGATCCTGGATCACCCTTTTGACCTTGTGGTCCTGGCACTGGGATGTATGATATTGCAGGATCAGATGTCTGAGATTGCTGAGCAATTTGTGCATATCCAGCTTTTTTGCTAGCTGGGAAGTCCATGCTCTTGCTTAAAGACATATACTACCTACTTTGCTGTTTTAAAAGTCTTTCCGCCAACTTTAATTACTGGAGGAATGTGTGGGGTATTGCTAGAAATCTTAATAACTGGCATCTTAAAGACTTCCTCCAGTTACATCTCCAAGAACAGTGATAGTTCCAATTACTGGTGTCCAAATCATGTCGTCGATAGTTACCTGAAGGTCAAATGCAAGCTCTGCAACAGTAGATGAGTAGCCAGATCCCCAAAGTGATGTAATTTCTGCAGGTGCTGTGATATCTACATAACCATTTCCAGAAGAAACCTCTAGGTCATCTAGGACATCTCCACGGAAGTCATAGGTAGTAGCAGCAAATTCCCAATCGGAAGTATTAAATGGAGTAACCTCATCATTTTCAAAGAATTCAACACGTAGAGAAGAGGTATCACCTCTAACTACTTGCCATTTAAGATTAGCAGGGTTAGCACCAAAGATTTCAGGAGAACAAGACATGTATTTATTATACAACCATAATAAATAAAAAAGCTAGTACCAAGGATGGTGGGTATGAGAGACTATCCTAGGTACTAGCATATAAAAGTATATCAGAAAATATAATTCAAGATAACAGAATTATAACAAGTCAAGTAAATAGAAGGTTTATTACATAAGTATATAAAATTGTTATAAAAGTGTTATCGAAAAAAGACTTGACAACGGTTCAGGATTTGGTAGTATATATATTAATTACTTAAATATATCTAGCTAGTAAATATATCTAGTTATCCTTTATCTAGTTATCTAGATATCTTATATATAATATATTACTTGTTATTAGAAGACAAGTGATCGATTAATGTATCGAACATCTTGTCGATTTTCTTTTCTAGCTTAGTGTGCTGCGAATCCATTTTCTTTTCAAGCTCTTGCTGTTTTGATTCGAGTCGTGTTATTTGATCTTTAATGCTTGATCCGTGATTTGGCTTTAGCTCTGCTTTGATCTCATCGAAATAATGCCTTACAAGCCAACGGACCCCAAGACCTGCTGATGTGATTATGGTTGAGATTCCGACGATAATACCGATCCAGGATTCAATTGACATAATACTACAATTATAGTTCCGTTTTTAAAACTCGGCGGTATATAGAGATACAATGCACCCAAACCACAATATGTGCTATATGTGCAAACACCTAAAATATGCCTGATATCTTGACAAACCTTTATAAATGGTATACTATGTACATGACAAAAGACGTAACCTTCTTTGACCTCTTTGACCCAAAGCAGCCACGATCTAACAAAGAATTAATCGAATCCCGATTAGCAGTTTGTAATACGTGCCCCTGGTTTGACAAGAGGCTAGTTAAATGCAAGGCTTGCGGATGTTTTATGAAACTTAAAACCACATTGGAAAAAGCGACATGCCCGAAAGGCCATTGGTAATGGATAGAGATCAAGTAATCAGGATAATGACAGATGCTGTTGAATCAGAGAGTCTTCGTAGTGCCAAAGAGCATAACGTTCCTGATGATGTAGCTATTGCAACTATTGAAGCAATCAGAGATAACACTGATAGGCTGCATGGAATTATTTATGATGCACTCAAAGAGCATGGAGTTCTTTGATCGATTAGTCAAGATGACTTTTTGATCAGAAGGGGTTCTGTATACCCTCCGAAATATCCAAACCTTCAAACCATCGTATCTGGGATATATTTGTATATCTATCAGGAAAAATAGTTATGTGGATTGGTTTGTACCGTCCAAATTTGTGTGAACGCACTAAAAATGCTGATTTTGTATCTGTAGGTGATACAAATATAGAATATTTTGTGTGATCGTACGTAATTGTTATCATTTTGTTATAATATATACCTTGCAAATCTGAAAAATATTATAAATTTTCAATAAACGAATATTAATTTTCATTTTATGAAAAATCTGAATATTTTGTAAAGATGTACGATACATATCTAATAGAAAAAATACTTAAAAATTAGTCCGCACACTGCTGTCAAGTGTTGTATACTACTCCATCTCAGCTGTCTGTCCTCTGATGTCAATGGCTACTGGTGCCAGGTTGATGATCGATACCCGTACCTGCCAAATAATAAAAAAGATCGATAGCACTGGGCCCCCGTTTTTGTTATTTTTTTGTTATCAAATAATGCTTGTCTAACTTGACAATGTCCTACCCCTGTATTAGTATTTAAACAGTTAGGAAAGGAAAAGAAATGTCAGTTCAGATTTGCGAGATGTCACAGTGCCAGAACCCAGCAACCGTTGCTCAATGGGACTGCTGTGAGAACTACAACCAGGCTGGCTACTACTGCTCTGACTGCTCTTGGGAGGGTGGCACTACCGCTTACTGCGAGTGGGAGAACTATGACCTAGAGGGCAACCTTATCGCACAAGGATAATTGTCTGACCCTAACAATACAATAGACTTATAAATAGAAAAGGATAAAAACAAATGAAGGTAACAGTACAACTACTAGATGGCAAGCAGATTCACCCAATCTTCGCACCTGACCACACTAACACTGTCAAGGCGTTCTATGCTGACCTATTCGCTAAGCACGAGATTGCTGGCTATGTAATCCTATTCGACAATGGAGATGTTCTAGCAGAAGGTAAGGTTCTCTAATGATGGATGCTATCATCTACCTGGCCTATTTTCTACTAGGACTAATGGTAATCAATATCTTTGGTGCTTGATAAAGTACCCCCTTCGGGGGGCCCCAGCGTTACCAATTTGTTATAAATAAATGTTCGATCGACGGCGTGTCGAGTCAATAAATGTCAGACCCCTATGGTTAGATAATAGTAGTTAGAAAGGAAGTGTCAGATGTATCACTACAACGACCAATACTATGAGAGCAACTGCCCAACCTGTAAGGTTGAGTTTGCTACTAAGACAATTCGTCAGATGAAAACTCTTGAGGAATTCCACGAATGCGGTAACGCAAAACTAGACCTAGAACTAGGCAACCTGCCTAAGTCCGAGGATTTCCTAACTGAACACCCAACACCTGTTGAGGTTGTCAAGCCTATGTTTAGCACCAGCATAATCTAATAAATGTCGGTGCTATCTGGTAAGGTAATAGTAGTTAGAAAGGATAAACAAATGTCAAAAGGAATTGAATGGGTTGTAACGGGTAAGACCGAAGACGGCACGGTGTATCGTGGTGTTCAGGTTGCCTGGTATGGTCACCCAGCAATGAAGTTCTTTGCTGAGCGTAAAGGTGTTACCTTTGTGTTCTCAACAGCAGAAAAGAAGTTTCACTTTGACAACTTCCTAGAGAAGGGTCTTCGTGAACCGCTTACTGATGATGAACTTTCATAGGGCGTGTTGCTTGACATACCCTCCAAATTTTGGGGCCCCCGATGTTATCAAATTGTTACCAAAATATGCTTGACAATGTCACCCCCATTTGCTAGGTTTGTAGTAGTTAGAAAGGATAACCAATGAACAAGACCCGTAAGCCACGAATGACCAAGAGCGAGAAGGCGTGGTTCAAGGCTCAAGACCCAAAGAACCTATCAGAAGGTAACCGCAAGCAATGGCTATACCTTTGGGCAAACAAGACATACTAAAATGTCATACCCCCATGCTAGAGTTTAGATAGTTAGAAAGAAGGATAAATGAATCAGTCAGTAATCACCAGCAACACCCTAGACATTCTAGTAGGCAAACTAGAGAAGATTGTGGATAGGGAACTAACAGGCGTAGAGAAAGCAATTGTGGACTATGTTCTGATTCAGGTTCAACTAGGATTAGCAGAGGTAGAGTAATGGAGAGGTTTCGCAAACTAGACATTCTCAACCTAATGGATGTAGAGCGTGAGATTGACATTCTCATTGAACTAATCGGGGACAGAATTCCTGATGACAAAGAAATCAAAGAAGTAACTAGCCTAATGCGATTGGCAAAATCGCTAGGCACTAAGAGGAGTTGGTAATCATTCACCCTAGAGAATTGCCAGGTATCAAAATCACATACCGCCAAGCAGGCAGGATTGTGAACGGAAGTTTTACCTTTGCCCCTACTCACGCCTGTACCCGTTGTAAGGTAGGCGTACAAGTCTGGAACGCAGATAAATTCTGGTCTAGGCATAAAGCCTGTATCCCACTTACCAAACAAGAATGGGTAGGTCTATAGTATTCCATTTTTGGAATATCGGGGGCCCCCCAAAAATGTCTGACCCCTATGCTAGGTTTGTCTTAGTTGAAAGGAATTCCCAATGTATAAGTTCAAGGTAACCCACAAGGATCTTGCCACCTCTACCATCATCGCTAGCGAAGACCAATTCGCTGATACCCTCGCTCTAGTAAAAGGTTGGTTTGATAACAATTGGATAACAGCCTGGAGTCTTGAGGGTAAAATGTCAGACCCATCTGATAGGTTATAAGTAGTTAGAAAGAAGGTAAAAATGGCTTACAGCAAAGAGGCACACGACCTACTAGACCAGACCCTAGAGGTTCTAAAAACTAAGGTTGACTACCCCTACGCAAGACTGCTTGGTATGCTAATTCCAAACATTGACTTGCCAACTGCTCAGAGAATTGCTAAGATGGTTGAAGAAATGGAGGTTCAGAAATGAGCGAACAAATGTGCGTGTTTTGTATGGATTTGGTGAACGACTATGTTTGCCACGGGTGTAATGACTACAAGGGACTGATGTCCCTAAAGGAAGCCAAGTCTTATCTTGGTGAGGATTTTCCAGAGGAATACAAGGAGTTGATGTATGTCTAAGATGTCAGTATCGGAACTAGAGGAACTAATTTTCAAAATTGACCTAATGCTATCTGATGACAAAATGTCAGAGGGTATTAGTAATCTTTTTACAACTAAGGAAAGCGAGTAAACAAATGGTTTTTTACAACGGATTTAACCTGCTAGTGGACATCATTCTAGTTGCGGTAGTCTACGCTATCGCTCACGGCATTGGATACCGCAAGGGTATCAAAATCAACAAGCCACCATTCTAGGCAACACACCGAACCAGGACTTGACAAATCCTGAGTTTCGGGGGCCCCCGTTTTTTGATTGAAATAAATGTCAGACCCCTGTGATAGATTTCAAGTAGTTAGAAAGGATACACCATGACCCAATACACCAAGCCAGACTCAGACCTTCGAATCTGCGTCTTTTGCTACACCACTACCTACGCCTACATCTGCCCAGATTGTAGGGACTACAAGGGTCTAATGCCAATCCCAGATGCTGAGGCATACCTAGAGGAAGATTTACAGCAATACCTCTAAAATGTCAGACCCTACCCATAGGCTATAGGTAACTTGAAAGGATAACCCATGTGCGAAGACTACCCTTGCTGCGGACACGACCAGAACGACTGCCCAGAGGTGGAGGACACCTTTGAGGAGGATGGCGACTGGATGGATGGCGATGCTCTCGCCTCTGCTGGTTTTGGCACCGATGAGGACTATGGCTTCTATGGTGGTGAGGACTGGTAGCCACCTCGCTGGGGCCCCCGACCAGGCACCAGGATCTTGGAGCTAATTTGTTTACGAAGGAGTTTAAGAAGCTCCCAAATTTTTTCACATAAATGTCAGAGTGTCCTGTTATACTTCTCGTATGAAGAAGTTAGGTAAAGCAAACGAAGCAAGACGCAAGGCGGAGTCGCAGGTTCTGTTCCGTGAACTTATCAAGTCACCACACCTAGTCACTACCCCTAAGCAATTCAAAGGAACACGCCAGAGCAACAAGGCTAAGGCAATCAAAGAAAGTATGGACTAATGAGCAACTACAACTGCTTTGACTGTAACAAACTAACTAGAAACCTATTGGCGTGGCAAACAATAAATGTCTGTGCCGTATGCTACGCTATTAGAAGCAACCACCCCTCAGCAAGAAAGTTGGTAAAGTAATGGAACCTATCGCAACTGACATCTATGAGCGTATTGAGATGAACAAGAACGGGCAAGGCGGTTCTGTTTGGAGTGACTTGAGAGATGTTGATACCCTCTCAGAATTCGAGGACTACTTCGGTGACTTAGACCCGTTTGAGTTTCTATAAAGTCATACCACTATGCTAATGTATAACTATCTAAAGAAAGTAGGAAAATAATGGGTTCACTTCAGGCAGTTGAAATGGCAGAAATGCTATCTATGGAAGACGCTATCGCTTGGCACTTGACTTCTAATCACTACCCACCAGTTCCACTATCTATGGTTGAGCCTTGTATTGAGGCTATTCAGAATGCCCTCGCAGGTGATTGGTGGAAGCCTGTTGAGCTGCCTAACCCTGTCAAGTATAAGGGAAGCACTCACGCTCCAACCTCGGCTATCATTGAGCAACACCACCTAGACCCTTGGTTGGAACTTGATGAGGAGTTTGACGACTAACCTCACCCCTTCGGGGGGCCCCTGCCGATGGATCCTAGCTATATGCCTAACTAGTTTAAGAGGCTAGGAAAAAATTCCCCAGAATGTACTTTACAATGTCTCACCCTTCCTGTATACTTTAGGTAGTTAGAAAAGGATACCCCAATGCTTATTCGCTCAAAAGACCGCAAGGTAACTAATGCTGTATCACCTAATGGCAAGACACCTGTCATTGCTAACACTTTTGGCCTTCCTTCGGGTAAGGCTTATTCCTGTCCTGGAGCAACCTCTGTCTGTGAGAAGATTTGTTACGCTGGTAAACTTGAGAAGGTTTACAAGGGCGTAAAGAATGTTTTGCTCACCAATTGGGAGCAATTAAAAGACGCTAACCAACAAGAAATGGAAGCGTTGCTCTATCAGATGATAGATGAGTTTGACAAGGAATGTGACAAGAGGAATGCTAAAAAACTTTTTCGTATCCATTGGGATGGCGATTTCTTTAATGATACTTACACTTTGGCTTGGAAGAATGTAATCCTCGCATTTCCTGGCATTCAGTTCTGGGTATACACGAGAAGCGATTTTGCGGTTCCTATCCTAACTGGCGTTGACAACCTAGCTTTGTACTTTTCAACCGATGATGACAACTGGCAGCTGGCAAGCAACCTAAAGACACTTCACGATGTTAAGCTTGCTTATCTTGCTAACAACTTTGCTATGGGTAAAGAGCGGATGTTGTCTATCACGCCTAAGTCTGCTATCCCTTGCCCTGAAAACAACAAGAAGCTGCCACTGATTAGCGAAAAAGGTTCCGCTTGCGTTACCTGTAGTCAGTGTGTGTTTGCTCGCAATGACATCCTGTTCTCAGCAAGTAAAAAGTAAATTCTCATAGGGGAATATGGGACGGTCCGCATATCCTTTCTAACTAACATGCATTGCGGACCACGTCCTGGCCATGACGTTAAACTGGCCACTTTTTCGGGGGCCCCTAATGATCTTGGAGAGCCCCCGCCAAAATCAAAGTTACGAGGCATAGAAAAAATTTCCCAAAAAAAATAAAAAACTTTGAAAAAATGCTTGACATTAGTTCGTTTATGCCCCATAATAGATACATCAGCAAACGCTGGTAAAAAACAGACAAACAAAATCCTAGTAATGGACTAGGTAGAAGGAAGCAATTATGTCAAATCTAACTGTTGGCTCACAGTTCACCACTCAGAAGAGTGGCGTTTCAGGTGTAATTCAGGAGGTAGTCGCAAACAAGAACGGTTCATTCCGTGTCCGTCTTGATGTTGCTGGACAGCCTCGCTGGACTACCGTAAAGTAATGTAGATTTGGGGAGGGGTAGCGTTTCTTATCCTTTCTCTACCTCTCCCCTCTACTCAAAAATGTCACACCCCACCTTTACAATAGAAATACCCTGAAAGAAAGAAGAAACAATGTCTGGAAAGATTATTGCTCAGAAGAAGAACCAACGCCTAACTGTTCGCACCGAGATTTGGAACACCAAGTCTGGTGAGGGTATCAAGGCAGTTGTTCGTAACCCAAACGGCACTTTTGATGGTGCTACTAACCAAACTCGCTTTATGGCTATGCCAGAGGCAAAAGTGATTGTCAAGACTGTTACTGTTACTGAACCTCGCAAAAAGGTTTTCGGCATTTTCTAAAATGCTTGTGCTGGGTATCACATAAAACTACCCAAAATGTCACACCCTTCCCCTATAATGTAATTACCCTAAAAGAAAGTAGATAAATAAATGGCTCGTTCGCTATCTGTAAAAGTTCCAACCGCTGCTGTAATCGCACAGATTGAGCAGGCAATCGCAAAGATTGACGCTGATGTTGCTTCATACCCTGCTGATGTTGAGAAGTATGAGGCAGAACTAGCAACCTACAAGGTTGATGTTGCCAAGGCAATAATTGACTATGTTAGCAAGAACGCTGACAAGATTGGCTATGACTACAACTCAGACATTCGCATCAACACCAACTACAATGGTCGTCTTGAGTTGAACTTTGACTCTGACAAGATTGCTGGTTTCCCCGTCAAGCCTGTTGAGCCAAAGAAGCCAAACCAGAGTGAGTGGTATGGCAACAAGCACATCAACCGCCGTGAGGTGCTTGAGCAGAACCTAAAGGTATTGCGTATGACTACCCAAGAGGAGATTTCGGCTTCGTCTTACTCCTCTGTGATTGACCTAATCTAAGGTAAGCAACACCTGAGCAAGTGTCTAAACTGCTCTCCTACCCTTGCTAGGGTTCTGGTGGATCGTGAGTGAAGCTGTTTCTAGCAGGGATTTTGGGGGCCCCAGCAAAATTGGGTATTGTAAATGTCTGACCCTTATGGCATAATAGAATAACTAAGGAAAGGATACTCCAATGGCAATTTTTATCGCAAACGAAAACGGTGACTGGTGGCAGGTAGACGGCGACCACCGTGTTCTCTATGTTCTTGATACCGATGACCTACCAGAAGATGTAGCAGCAGAGTGGGCAGATGAAAATGGTGAGATTGACTGGACTGACGAGGACACCATCATGGAATACGGCAAGATGGTTCCACAACTAGTCGTGACTGACTACGCCAGATACGAAAAATAAATGTCATACCCCTATGCTAATCTAAATACACAATCAGGAAAGTAGGAATTATGGGAACTCGTGGACTAACTAAGGTTATTGACCGCAATGGAGAAATCAAGGTTGCTCAATACGGACAATGGGACCACTACCCTGCTGGTCAGGGTGTAAAGATTCTATCTATCCTTACGGCTGAACACTATGCCGTAGAGGAGTTGGAGTTGGCCTTGGATAAGTGCCAATTCGTTGATGATGTAGAGCGTGAGAAGATTTATGCTGACTACAATGCTAAATACCCCGAAACTACGCACATGAAGAAGTTTAGTTCCATGATTCCTAGTCTTAGTAGGGATACCTGTGGCGACATTCTAAATGTTGTTCGTTGGAGTGCTGGACCTGTTCCACTTGTAGACGAGCGTGAGTTTGAGAATGACGACCTATTCTGTGAGGGTGTCTATGAAATCAATTACCAGACTAATAAGTTTGTTAGTAAGTTTGGTGATGTTGTAGCAGAGTTTCCACTAAACAACTTGCCAGATGAAACCACCTATCTGAATTCGTTTATCAATCAAGATGTGATGGCGTAATCCAACCACTACCCTGGGGGACTTGACATCTCTGGGGTTTGTGGGGGCCCCCGATCGAAGATCTCAGCTCGTTACCAAAACTTTATTTACGATGTTTAATTATTTTTCCCCAAATACTTTACAATGTCACCCCTAACCTGTATACTTGTCTTATCAGAAATCCCCAATCAGAAAGGTGTTCCACATGGCACACGAACTAGAAACTGTAAACGGACAGACTGCCTTCGCTTCATTGCGTGAACCAGCATGGCATGGTCTTGGCACTGTCTTTGAGAACGAAGTTACCACTAAGGAAATGCTAGACTTGGCACACCTGTCAAACTGGAATGTTCGCCTAGAAGATGTAGCAATTCCTGACGGCTTTGCCTCTGACAAGTCTTATTCCTTTGTTACTCGCACTAACCCATTCAACCCAGAACAGAACGATGTTCTTGGTGTTGTTGGTGAGCGTTATGTTCCACTTCAGAATGAGGACTTGTTTGACTTTGGCGACCTCATGCTAGACGGTGGCGGACGTTGGGAAACCGCAGGTTCTATCAAGGGAGGACGACAGGTCTTCGGTTCTCTTGCTCTTGAGCGTGAAACCGTTCTTGACCCTAACGGCGTGTCTGACAAGGTAAACACCTATCTACTAATCAACACCTCTCACGATGGTTCAGTAGCAATTCAGGCTTCGATTACACCTGTGCGTGTTGTATGTGCTAACACTCTAAACCTTGCTCTGTCTTCACTAAAGGGCAAGAAGGGTATCAAGCAGTCTTTCAAGATTCGCCACACCGCTACCGCTTCGGGCAAGGTTCAGCAAGCACGAGAGGCACTTGGCTTGGCTAACGCTTACATGGACGAGTTCGACAAGTTGGCACAGAAGATGATTGAAACTGAAATCACTAAGGCTAAGTTTGACGAGTTGCTTGCTCTTGCTTACCCAGCACCAGAGAAAGACGCTAAAGGTTCATTCAAGAAATACAACGACAAGATTGACCAGTTACAGGCTATCTATGTTGGCGAATACAACAACACGATTGCTGGCACTGCTTGGGGAGCGTTCAACGCCATGACCGAGCGTTTGGACTGGTATCGAACTGGACGAGGTGACTCTAACGAGTCTATCCTTGCTTCGGCTTCTGGCTTTGACCCTGTGACCACAGCAGAGAAGAACCGCTTGCTTCAGTTGGTCTTGGCTAACGCCTAATCTATTCCTTCCTGGGTATGAAGTAAAACTGCCCATTCCACTTTTGGCATGATCGTCGGGGGCCCCCCGAAATCAATATCCAGCTATTCACTAATATAAAACCAATTACGAACACTACAATAAATTTCCCAGAATCTATTGATAATGTCTGACCCATCCACTATAATCTAATAAGTAGGAAAGGAAAAATAATGATTGATTGGGATTTGGTCGAAGACCGTATTTCTGAGGCTAAGGGTATTGCTTTTGATACCTGCCACAAAATCTATGTTCTAATGGATGATGACCAGATGGAACTAATGAAGCAGTATGAGTATGACCCACTCATTAGCAAGTACCAGATGTCTGCCGAGGAAATGTTTTCTACCGTCAAGCAGTGGTATGCCGATAGTTGTGGTCTGCGTTTCATTGACGCTGTTACTACCAACAAGGAAGACCCTAGTGCTGGATTTGAGTCTCTTGTTCCGCAAGGTGTCAATGAGTTTGACGAGTGCCTTGAATGCGGTGAGGAAAGTTGTAACGGATATGACTGCCTAACTGAACGCTGTGACCGTTGTGGAGATGATGAAATCTATGACGAGTTTATGTGTCGTGATTGCTACGAGGATTCCCTGGAGGATGATGAGGAATGACAGTATCTAAAGCAAAAGCAAAACGCAATGGAACTTACATTCCTAATAAAGTAATTAAGCTTACACACTTTACTAAGATAGACTCTGGATGGTATAAATAAATGTCAGACCCTAACGCTACAATGGTTTCTATGTGGACAAATAGTAATCTAATCAACGAAGATGTATTGAAAAGCCTTACCCCCGAACAACTGAAAAGGTTGTCAGAAATGCTAGCAAAGGTAAAGTAGTGGAACTCTACAAGTGTAATCACGAACACTTGGAATGCCCTAATCACGGAGGGGCGTTTGACTGTAATCCTTTTTGTCGAACCTGTGAGGGTGACCAAGAGTATTGCCCAGAGGGTTGTGAGCCAATTGCCTGTAATACCTGTTGCGTGTATGGTTACATCGATGTCAAACTAACTAAACTAGAAGATGATTTCTATCAATGTGAGGATTGTATAAATGGCTAATGATATTGTTGATGTTCGTAAACACAAAGGCGAAGAGCATGACTGGTATGCTTGTCGTGAATGTGGTAAGAAATGGCGATCGGATTCTAAGAAGATTGGTCACACTACCCTGGCTTGTAAGCGGTATCAAAAAGCGGTATACGGATTTGTAGGATAAATGTCAGAGGGTAGGAGTATAGTGTAAGTATGAAAAGATACAGAGTAGATTACACCGCAAGTTATTGGGTGGAAGCATTAGATGAAGACGAGGCTATTGACTTAGCCATTGAGGAACACAGCAAACTACCAGACGGAGATTGGGAGGCAGTTGAAATTGTTGAGTCCTGACGCAGACTATGTAACTATGGATTCATTAGCAGAACACTTGCTAGGAAGACTAAACGAACTAGTTCCACACTACAACGAACTAGACATCAATGATAGTTCTAAGGACTATTTCAATGGACTAATCAATGCCTATGAGAATGTTCTTATGGCTATTGGATACCCCCACGACCAACTACCAAAGTATGAGGATAACTAATGGCAACTGAAGCAGAAGCAGCAATTTGGAAATGGGTTACTGAGAACCTAGACTATGATGGGTTCAAGCGTATGCAGGCTATGTTTGCACCTGTGGAGGATGAGGACTAATGGCTATCTCAGAACTAGAGAAGATTGGCTATGAGCAGGGTATGGAAGATGGTATCAACTGTGCCATCAAGATGATTACCAATGCTATTGATAACCCAGCACTAGACATTCTATCACCAAGACAAACACTGGGTATACTAGTCGCTTCCCTGAGGGACTACTCCGAAGACGAGTAGCTCCCGAAAGGGGGCCCCACCAGATCTTATGTAAAGCTATCATACATAAAAAAACCTTTACGAACCTATTGACTTTTTCCCCAGTTTTTGAGATAATTGAGTATCAAGAAAGTAGGACTTCATGACACAGGTATATGCAGATAAGAAACCTTCTGTAGCTTCAACCACATGGACCAGGATCTTCCACAACGGAGGGGTAGAGGTATATGAGGCAGATAGGTATTACGACTTCTATAAAGTTTCCCCAGTTTCTGGCAAGCCTAAGTATTTCTTTGGTGAGACTGCTTGGATGGATGCCCAGAGATTTGCTGTTGACAATTCAGACTTTTCAGCGTATAATATATTCTAGATAACCCCAAAAGAAAGTAACCCCAATGCACGTATTACAGTGGATAGCTGTTCAAGCAGATGACAACAGCCACGCATTCAATTCAGTAAAACACTACCTTGAAGTAAACATGGGCAGCGAAGATAGCTATGCCTCATG